>ERZ1673739.504-NODE-504-length-53859-cov-4.858486_pt1 | contig 53859 bp, 51 predicted proteins | sample MGYA00580210_ERZ1673739 | MGnify/ENA primary metagenome ERZ1673739 (study PRJEB41218, sample SAMN15661749) | gut metagenome | host: Homo sapiens | place: Canada: London | collected 2015-08-20/2019-03-30 | study: EMG produced TPA metagenomics assembly of... | reverse complement strand
TGTTCAGAGATTATTTGCTACGGAGAAGGAAGCGGACGCTTGGTAGAGGAAGCCTTTGAAGTTCAAGAATCTCAGGGAGGCTATATTCTTCCTGGAGTTGTGTCTAGAAAGAAACAGTTGATTCCAGCGTTTATCGGAACCTTGCAGCAGAATAATTAAAAGATAGAAATGGAGTTATGTTATGCCAAAAGTAGAGTGGAAACCTGGGAATATGTTATATCCTTTGCCAGTTGTATTGGTGAGTGTAGCAGACGAGGAGGGACATGATAATATTATCACTGTGGCATGGGCGGGAACTGTATGTACTAATCCGCCTATGGTGTCTATTTCTGTACGTCCAGAACGATATTCTTATAAGATGCTTATGGAGACTGGAGAATTTGTGATTAATCTCACAACAGAAAAATTGGCCTATGCTACAGATTATTGTGGTGTGAAATCGGGTCGGGATGTGGATAAATTTAAGGCAGTGCGCCTTACTAGGCAGCCAGCGTCTCATGTGGGGGCATCTATGATTAAAGAGTCTCCAGTGTCCATTGAATGTCGGGTGCGGGAAATTCGGGAATATGGAAGCCATAGTGTTTTTACAGCAGATGTCTTGGCAGTGCATGTGGATAATAAATATATGGATGAAAAAGGAAAATTTGATTTAGCTTTGGCAAATCCTATTGTGTATTCTCATGGAGAGTATTATGGACTTGGAAAAAAACTGGGAACCTTTGGTTATAGTATTAAGAAAAAAAGACAGAAAAAGCAGAGGAAAATGGAGAAATGAAAAAAGACAATCTGGTACTTATTGGGATGCCTGGTGTAGGGAAAAGTACAGTCGGAGTGATTTTGGCAAAGGTACTGGGCTATGAATTTTTAGATTCAGATTTGTTAATTCAGAAGGAAGAAAAAGCACTTTTGCGGGAGATTATCGAAAGAGAGGGGTTAGATGGTTTCCTGGATATTGAAAATAGGGTAAACGGTTCTATAGAAGTTTCCAATGCTGTTATAGCTACTGGGGGAAGTGTAGTATATTGCCAGGAAGCCATGAAACATTTAAAGGAAATTGGAACCATTATTTATTTAAAATTAGACTACAGTATTTTGCGAAGAAGATTAGGAAATCTAAAAGGAAGAGGGGTTGTTTTACGAGAAGGGCAGACATTAAAAGGACTTTTTGATGAGAGAACCCCACTGTATGAGAAGTATGCAGATGTAGTAGTTGATGAGAAAAAATTAAATGTGGAGCAGACTTTACAGAAAATTCTGGAAGAGTTAGAAAAATAACAGAGAATAGAAATAAAAAAAGGGCACAATTACAGGAAAATGTTAATTTTTATTTACAAATGGCGGTATCTGTTATAATATAATAATTAAGCCATAAAATAAAATAGGGAGGAAGTTTTTGCGCAAAAGGCATTGTATTCCTCGTTTTACGTGTATAGATAATGATTCGAGAATGGCTTTTAATGAGATGAAAACCTGCGAAGGGGCAGGAAGACGATAAATTGAGACAGGCCCTGAGGTCTAAAAAATAAGAGGTGTGTATATGGAACAGTATGTTATCAAAGGCGGGAATCCGTTGGTTGGAGAAGTAGAGATTGGCGGAGCAAAGAACGCAGCCCTTGCTATATTGGCAGCAGCAATTATGACAGATGAAACGGTACACATTGAGAACTTACCGGATGTAAGGGATATTAATGTTCTGTTAGAAGCGATTAAAGAAATTGGTGCGGTTGTGGAACGCATCAGCCCTACAGAAGTAAAAATTGTTGGTTCCACCATTGGCAACATTACAGTGGAGTATGAATATATTAAAAAAATCAGAGCGTCTTATTATCTTTTAGGGGCGCTTTTAGGAAAATATAAAAATGCGGAAGTGCCTCTTCCAGGTGGTTGTAACATCGGAAGCCGTCCGATTGACCAACATTTGAAAGGCTTCAGAGCCTTGGGAGCGTCTGTGGACATTATTCATGGTGCGGTTGTTGCAAAAGCAGACCAGCTGCTTGGGAAGCATATTTTCTTGGATATGGTGTCTGTAGGAGCTACGATTAATATTATGATGGCTGCGGCTATGGCGCAGGGAAATACCACCATTGAAAATGCAGCTAGAGAACCACATGTTGTAGATGTGGCTAACTTCCTGAATAGTATGGGGGCTAATATTAAAGGTGCAGGTACGGATGTTATCCGTATTCGTGGCGTGGAAAAACTTCACGGCACAAGTTATTCCATTATTCCGGATCAGATTGAAGCAGGAACCTTCATGTGTGCTGCAGCGGCAACTATGGGAGATGTTATGGTAAAAAATGTCATTCCTAAGCATCTGGAAGCAACCACTGCCAAATTAGAAGAAATCGGATGTCAGGTAGAAGAGTTTGATGATGCAGTACGTGTAGTAGCTAATAAGCGTCTGAAACGTACTAATGTAAAGACTATGCCTTATCCAGGTTACCCTACAGATATGCAGCCCCAGTTTTCTGTTGCCCTGACTCTGGCAGAAGGGACAAGTATTGTGACAGAGAGTATTTTTGAGAATCGCTTTAAATATGCTGCAGAGCTTGCAAGAATGGGCGCGAATATCAAAGTAGAAGGAAACACAGCAATTATTGATGGTGTTCCTAAATTAACAGGCGCAAGAGTTTGTGCTCCTGATTTGCGTGCAGGTGCAGCTTTGGTTATTGCAGGTCTTGCCTCAGAAGGTATTACTATTGTGGATGACATTGTATATATTCAGAGAGGCTATGAGCGTTTTGAAGAAAAGCTGAGAAGTTTGGGTGCAGAGATTGAAAAAGTTTCCAGTGAAAAGGAAATTAAGAAATTTCAGCTAAGAGTAGGCTAAAAAAGGCTTGACGAACTAGAAAAAACCTTGTATTGTAATAAACGAAAACAGAAAACAATTTATATTTTCTCTTATTCAGAGTGATGGAGATACATAGGATCTGTGAAGTCACGGCAACCCCGCCACGCGGAAGGTGCCAACCTGAGCGAGTAGTCGAACAATAAGAGGATTCATTTTAGAACGATATGGGTCCGCTTAGTGCGGGCTCTTTTATGTTACGTCAAGAGAAAATATAACCAAAAAGAAAGGAAAGATACCATGGAAAAAAGATTATTTACTTCAGAATCTGTAACCGAAGGCCATCCAGATAAAATGTGCGATGCCATTTCTGATGCTATTTTGGATGCATTAATGGAAAAAGACCCTATGAGCCGTGTTGCCTGCGAAACTGCTGTGACAACAGGTGTAGTTATGGTGATGGGTGAAATTACCACAAAAGCTTATGTGGATATTCCGAAAATTGTAAGAGATACAGTACGTGAAATCGGCTACACAAGAGCAAAATATGGATTTGATGCAGATACCTGCGGTGTGATTACTACCATTGATGAGCAGTCAGCAGACATTGCAATGGGTGTTGATAAGGCTTTGGAGGCAAAAGAAAATAAAATGTCTGAAGAAGAACTGGATGCCATTGGAGCAGGTGACCAGGGTATGATGTTTGGTTTTGCTTCTGATGAAACCGAGGAATATATGCCATATCCTATTGCTTTAGCGCATAAGTTGGCGCTGCAGCTTACTAAGGTGCGTAAAGATGGAACACTGACTTATTTAAGACCAGATGGAAAATCACAGGTTACTGTTGAATATGATGAAAATGACAAACCAGTACGTCTTGATGCAGTGGTATTATCCACACAGCATGACCCAGATGTGACACAGGAACAGATTCATGCAGATATCAAGAAATATGTATTTGACCCAATTTTGCCAGCAGAGATGGTGGATGAGAATACAAAATTCTTTATTAATCCTACAGGCCGCTTTGTAATCGGTGGTCCTCACGGTGACAGTGGTCTTACAGGCCGTAAGATTATTGTAGATACTTACGGTGGATATGCGCGTCACGGCGGCGGTGCTTTTTCAGGAAAAGACTGTACTAAGGTAGACCGTTCAGCAGCATATGCAGCCCGTTATGTGGCCAAAAACATTGTTGCAGCAGGCTTGGCCAAAAAATGTGAAATTCAGCTTTCCTATGCTATTGGTGTAGCATATCCGACCTCCATTATGGTGGATACCTTTGGAACGGGTAAACTGTCTGATACACGTCTGGTAGAAATTATTCGTGAAAACTTTGATTTAAGACCAGCAGGTATTATTAAAATGTTAGATTTACGCCGTCCGATTTATAAACAGACAGCAGCTTATGGACATTTCGGAAGAAATGATTTAAATCTGCCATGGGAAAAATTAGATAAGGTAGAAGAATTAAAGAAATACTTGTAAAAAGTAGAGCTATCGCAAGAAGTTATTTTCGTGCGATAGCTCTTTTTTAAAAATACCTGGTGGTTTCAAAGAAATTCTTGGCTTCTTTGCACATTTGTTCCAAAGTAAATACTTTTACATGGCTTCCAGATATAACTTCAAATCCACTGACAAAGTCAGATTTGGAGAATAAATAATACCATTGTTGGGTGTCTGGAAATAAACTAGCGTGTTTTCTCAAATCGTGCAAAGCTTCTAAATCAATCCATTGGTCTGTCCAGAAGCAGGAGCCTAACAGGATTTTTTTTGGTGCAGAGGCTGCAATAGATACATATTCCGTGCGTTTTTTCGTAGGATGCTGTCCCCACCACATTCCAATTTGTTCAAATGTAAAAGGTGCAGTGCCCATTTCTTTTTCCAGTGCTAGAAAATCACGGCAGACGTCCTCAAAAGAGGATTTGAGCCAGTGTTCTAGAGATGGACTAACAAAATTCTGAAAGATATCAACTCCCATGCCAGTCTCAATTTCAGATTGGTAAGGATAAACAAAGGTATACCAGAAACGAAATACACCATCTGAAATTTCGTAAAGGGTGCGCCGGCTTCCCTGGTCTTCAGTAACCGGTATAATTCGGTTCACTAGGTTATGAGATACCAAGGAAGACAGGAGGCTGCTGGCAGCACTTGGGGTAAGACCGGTATTGTCGCAGACTTCCTGGAGCTTTTTGCTTTCGCAGCCTAGGGATGCCAGAATAGAACCCATGACAGCAGAACCGGAATAATAAGCTCTGGTAAGAGAGGGGATTCGGCGGTAAAACAGACCGTCTTCTTGGAAAAATAGTTGCATGAGGAGTTTTTCTACACTTTGTTGTCCTACAAATGCTTGCATGTAAGAAGGATTACCTCCGGTAATACGGTAAATGAGAAGTTGCTCTTTTAGGGTTTTATCAGGATAAAAAGCCTGCATTTCAAAAAAAGAAAATCTGGAAAGAAGCATAGCATGAGCTTCTTTTTTATGTTCTTTTTCATATAGATGTCCAGGCTTACACAAAAGGATAAAAAGCTTGGTCTGGGAATCTGTTTTTTTCTCCAAAGTGTGAAGCATAGCAGGGAATCGCTTGTTTTGAGCAAGCAAGCAGGAAACATCGTCCAGGATTAGCACGAGGGGCTGATTGGAAGAATCTTTTGCCAGAAGGCGGAAAATTTCCGAGAATTTTCTTGCGGTTTGAAATTGATTACCTAGGCGGCGGATGCATAAATTCTTAAATAGACGGAAATTTTCTTCATAGAGTACAGGGGAAGCTTTGAAATAAAGAACCTGTTTTTCTTTGGAAAATTCCTGAAGCAGTCTGCTTTTTCCCATGCCTGGATGTGCGTACAGGGAAACAATCTGGATCCCCTTTTGCTGATATAATTGATTTAATTGAAAGAGTTGTTTTCCTTTATCAATAAACATAATCTTCTCCTAAGTATGAAATGTTTTTGTTACAGTTTTCGATACTTCCATTTTAGGTGGGGTTTTTGGGAAAGTCAAAGGCTTTTATAGAATTTTTTATAGAAAGTTTAGATTTGGATTGGTTTTGTTTAGATGAAAAAGGAGAAACATATGGTATAATGATTGCATACATAGATAAAAATGAGAAAGAGGCAGTGATATGAAGTTAAAAACGAGGATTATCATTTCTTTTTTTATAATTGTACTGGAGCCCCTTCTTTTTACAGGAATTGCATTTTGGGCCTTTACTCAATATCAGTTCAGTGCTATTGAAAGGCAATACGGCATTGAAAATCCTACTTATGAAAGTCTGGCTAATATGGCAGAGGTGGTAAATCATTTGACCAATGAGAAAATGGAGTCTATTAAAGAAGTTGCCAACAAACAGCCCTCTAGGTTTGAGGATATTGTATATCTGGATGAGCTGAACAAAGAACTTCAAGAAATGCATTCTTATATTCTGGTACAGGAGGACGAAAGAGTTGTCTACTATGGTTGTGAAAACTATCCAGTAGAGCTAGTGGAAAAATTGTCTCAGTTTCAGGATTTTGATGCTAGTACCAGTGATGGACTGTATCTGGGAGGAAGAGTACAGGCTCTGGTGAAACAGGTCACATTTGAGACACCACAGGTAAAAGATGGCAGTGTGTTTATTGTTTCCAATATTTTGCAGACACTTCCCCAGGTAAAGGAATTGTTTAAAAACATGCTAGTGACAGTTGTGGTGATTCTGGTGACAACAGCTCTTGGGCTGACCTGGTGGATTTACAGAGGTGTGATTGCACCGCTAGATAAACTGCGTATGGCAACTCAGAAGATTAAATCCGGAGATTTGGATTTCTCTGTTGCATCTGAAGGAGTCAGTGAAATTGCAGACTTGTGCCAGGATTTCGAGGAAATGCGTCAAAGGCTGAAAGAGACAGCAGAAGAGAAGGTGGAATTTGACAAAGAGAGCAAAGAATTAATCAGCAATATTTCCCATGATCTGAAAACACCAATCACAGCAGTCAAAGGATATGTGGAAGGAATTATGGACGGGGTTGCCAATACTCCTGAGAAGATGGAGCGTTATATCAAAACCATTTATAATAAAGCCAATGAGATGGACAGACTGATTAATGAGCTGACTTTTTATTCCAAAATGGATACGAATAAGATTCCATATACTTTTAATAAAATCACTGTGACAGAGTTTTTTGACGACTGTGCAGAGGACTTGCAGACAGAACTAGGGGCGAAAAACGTAGAGTTTTATTATTCCAACTATGTGGAGCCGGAAGTGACAGTCATTGCAGATGCTGAGCAGATTAAAAGAGTGGTAAACAATATTGTAAGCAATTCTCTGAAATATACAGATTCGGATAAACCTAAAAAGATTAATCTCAGGGTAAGAGATGTGGGAGACTTTATCCAGATTGAGATTGAGGACAATGGAAAGGGAATTGCAGCAAAAGATTTGCCCAATATTTTTGACCGGTTCTACCGGACAGATGCTTCCAGAAATTCATCAAAAGGCGGAAGTGGTATCGGGTTATCTATTGTAAAGAAAATCATGGAAGACCATGGTGGAAAATTCTGGGCAACCAGCAAGGAACATACAGGGACAGTAATGTATTTTGTCCTTAGAAAATATCAGGAGGTACCGGTAAATGAGTAAAATTTTAATTATTGAGGATGAGGAAGCCATTGCAGATTTAGAGAAGGATTATTTGGAATTAAGTGGATTTCAGGTTTCTATTGAAAACAGAGGCGATGTAGGATTAAAGAAAGCACTGGAAGAGGATTATGACTTGTTTATCCTGGATTTGATGCTTCCTGAAGTAGACGGGTTTGAAATCTGCAGGGAAATCAGAAACCAGAAGAACACACCAATTATCATGGTATCAGCCAAGAAGGATGATATTGACAAAATCCGTGGGTTGGGACTGGGAGCAGATGACTATATGACAAAGCCTTTCAGCCCAAGCGAGCTTGTGGCAAGGGTGAAGGCTCATCTTGCCAGATATGAGCGTCTGATTGGTACCGGTGTGCAGGAGAATGATATTATCGAAATCCGCGGGCTGAAGATTGACAAAACGGCCAGAAGAGTGTGGATCAATGGGGAAGAGAAGAATTTCACAACCAAGGAATTTGATCTCCTTACTTTTCTGGCACAGAATCCAAACAGGGTGTTTACCAAAGATGAATTGTTCAAGGAAATTTGGGCAATGGAATCTATTGGAGATATTGCTACAGTTACTGTGCATATCAAGAAGATTCGTGAAAAAATAGAATTTAATACTGCTAAACCTCAGTATATTGAAACAATCTGGGGCGTGGGATATCGGTTTAAGGTGTGAGATTATTACAGGGGGCTGGAAACAGCCCCCTGTAATTATTGCGTTAAAATATGTGTCTTTTTATTGATTGGATTTTTGATTTTTAATTGTTCTTTGTTGTTTGAAGATATCATATATGAGGTGTTGGCACCATTTAAAATACTGATGGAGACATGAACAGGTATGTCATTTTCGTCATATACGATTTTAAATATGTCAAATACAGGGTCACCTTCTTCACAGTGGAGATAGGCGGCTTCATCTTTTTTGGCTTTCCGTACCTTAATTACTTTTTCAGAGTTTACCATTTTTACATGATAGATTGTTTTTAGAATCTTATATACGGAGAAGTTTCCAGTAAGGTACTGCTGGATATCAGGGTAACGGCCAGAGGGCAGATAACAGGTATCCATAAAGATTACGGTATCATCATGTCCCATAACACGTTTGATTTCAATGATATCAGAAGTATCGGGGATGTTCAGGTATTCACTGAATTCATCAGAAGCTTTTTTTTCTTCCAGGGAAAGTAATTCAGAGAATGCAGTCTGGTTTCTTTCTTCAATGGCTTCATGGAAACCTCCGATTTCATTCAATCGTATGCGTAAAGAAGATTCCAGAACAAAAGTCCCTTTTCCCTGTTTTTTCACCAGAATATTTTTGTCACATAGTTCTTTTACTGCTCTGCGGACAGTGATGCGGCTGACATTATATGCAGCTTCCAGTTCTGTTTCTGTAGGCAGTTTGTCACCAGCTTTATGTGTACCGTTTTTAATGTTCTCAGTAATGGCATCCATAAGCTGCTGGTATAGTGGCTTAATTGTGTTTTGTTCTAACATATTTACTTTTAATCTCCAGTTGTCTTATATTTTGATCATTTCAGGTTTTCGGTTTTGATAATGTGCAATATAAGAAAAACCTGCCTGTTTCAGGTAACTAAGTGCAATATCAAAATCCTTTTGTAAATCAGATGCCGAATGGGCATCTGAACCTAAGGTGATAATTTCACCGTGGAGCTGGGAATAGAGTTTTAACACATCTAAGGATGGCATGCAGCCAATACCCTGGCGTATTCCGGATGTGTTTATTTCTATACCGATTCCATGAGAAATTGCTTCCTGTAGTACCTTCTGCAAATAATCATTTTCACAGGAAATGTTTAGGGAAATTCCCTGCCTTGCTGCGTACCGTTTAAATAAATCAAGATGTCCAAGGCAGTCACATAAATTGTGTTCAATGATTTCCAGAAGATAAGAAAAATAAGTATTATATAGCCGGTCTGTGTTAGTTATTTCATAATTATACCTTGATAAATCTACGTTGTCAATTTTGTGGCAAGAGCCAATGACATAATCAAAAGGATATTTTTTGAGAAAATTTCTTGCAGTTTCCGGCTGGAGATTAGGCTGTCCAAATTCAATGCCAAACCCTACATGCACAGATGTAGGGTTTGACTGTTTCCAAAGGCAATATTGGGTATAGTAACTGTCCAGATATTTTTCCTGAAATATTGGACTTCTATAAGAACCAGAAAAAAATTCAAAATGTTCTGTGAACATCAAGTCTGAAATCCCTTTTTGCTCAGCGGCTTTCAGAATATTTATATAACTTTCCGTGGAATCTGGGGAAACAGAGGAATGAATGTGATAATCAGGAATGTTTCCTATCATTCCGCCATCGGGTGAGGATATCCGAAACCACCGTGAACCCGGCAGGTAGCGGCTGCTTTGGCAGCTGCAAAGGAAAGTGCCTCTTCCATATTTTTAGTATCCCCATAGTTGGTAAGGAACCCGGCAATAAAACTGTCTCCTGCTCCCATGGTATCAATGACCTCTGTCTTTACGATTCCCTGCGTATAAAAGTTTTCCCCGTCATAGAACATAGAGCCTTTTGAGCCTCTTGTTACACCGCAGATTTTAGCTCCTTTTGATGAGGCCAGTTTTAACAGTTCCCGGCATTCGTTTTCATCCAGATCAGAGCCGGAGAAAAATGCATAAGTAATATAAGGGCAAACTCGGTCCAGATATGCGGCATCACGCTTGTCAGAAAAATCGAAACTGACATCACAGATTTTTGCCAGGGTCTCAAGCTCATATTCCATGTTTGAATAACAACTGGTATGACAGATATCAAAATCCTGGATGACATCCAGATCTTCCTGTACCAGGTGAATACTGAAAAGATGCTGGCAGCTTTCTCTTTTGCCGGGAGCAAAAACACGATCTCCGTCTTTTAAGAGTACCCGGGGCTGTGCTGAATGGGCATAAACCTTTCTGGAACGGGAAGTATCGATTCCTTCTTTGGCAAGACAATCCTGTATCCACTGAGCATTTTCATCATTTCCGAAAATGCCGATGTAGGCCGTTTTTTCGGCACCATCTTTTTTGCAGTTCACAACCACATTTACAGCGTTTCCGCCTGGATAATATACGTTATCATCTACATAACAATCTGTTACATTATCTCCTACAGCAATTAATTTCATATTGTTCCTCCTTTTCTATCAGCCTTTTACACTGCCGGCCGTGATTCCCCGGATGAAACTCTTCTGCATAAAGATAAACAGAACAGCAATTGGGAGACAGGCAATAACCATACCGGCCATGACAACACCCCAGTTGGTCATCAGACCGTCTGAGAATACCATAAGTCCTACAGGAATCGTCTGCTTCTGGGAAGAATCTATAAACATAGTTGCAAAAATAAATTCATTCCAGGAATAGTAAGCAGTCATAATGATTACAGTTGAAATAATAGGTTTTGACAGAGGCAGGTAGATTTTTTTGTAAATCTGGAAGAAGGTAGCTCCGTCAATAATAGCAGATTCCTCCAGCTCCTTCGGAATGCTGATGAAGAAAGAGCGTATCAGCATAACAGACACAGGAAGCCTGAATGCGATATAAGGAAGAATCAGTGCAAAATAAGTGTCTTTCAGTCCAAGGTTTTTTAACAGCATATAAAGCGGTAATAAGCAAACCTGAGGGGAGAGAAGAAGACCACCCATGATCAGCAGGAAACATAAATTTGCAAAACGGCTTCTTAACTGGCAGATACCGAAAGCTGCAAATGTAGAAATCAGTACAACACCGAAAATGGTTACGAGGCTGACAATCAGGGAGTTGATAAAATAATTGGAAATACCCTTTTCCCAGGCAAGTTTGTAGTTTTCAAACAGCCATTCTTTTGGAAGTCCCCATACATCTTTAAAAATACCATTGTAATCTTTAAAGGAGGACATGATAATCCAAAACATAGGATAGATAATCATAATAGCAAGGATAACCAGAACAATGAACCATGCATATTCTCCAATACCCCATCTGTGAAGCTTTGATTTTTTCTTCATGTGTTATTCTTCCTCCTTTCCTCCGATAGTGAAAAACTGAATGCTGGAAAGCACAGCAGTTATAACAAAGATTAAGATAGCAATTGTAGAGGCATACCCCATATCATTTTTGACAACACCGGTCTGATACATATGTAAGGCAAGGGTCATAGTTGAAGTTCCAGGGCCACCGCCGGTCAGAATGTAAGGCTCATTGAATACAGTGAACGCACCGACAACAGTGATTACCATAGTAACGAAAAACATCTGTCTTACCTGTGGAACGGTAATACTCAAAAACTGACGGATTTTTCCAGCTCCATCCATTTCTGCTGCTTCGTACAGATCTCTTGGGATTTTCTGTATGGCAACAATAAACAGCATTGTAACATAACCGGTACTTTGCCATTGTGATACAGCGATTACGGCAAACATGGCAATTTTGCTTTTTCCAAGCCATATATTAGTCAGGTTATCAAGCCCTATAAGCTCCAGAAAGCTGTTTAAAAGTCCCATCTGAGGATTATAGATAAATTCAAATAACAGACATACAACAGTCATGGAAAGCAGAGTTGGAATAAAAAATGTTGTTCTGAAAAAAGGTGAAAATTTCTGGAGCAGCTTATCTTCTAAGACAGCAGCCAGGACCAGGCCGAATCCTACCTGGATGATAACAGAAATTACAGCATATAATATATTATTTTTCAGACAGGTCAGAATGATTTTGTCTGAAAAGAGTTTGCTAAAGTTAGCTAAGCCTACAAATTCTTTCGTTGTGGCAGACAGAGTAAAGGACTGTGTACTGTAAACCATGTTCATGATTAACGGATAATATACAAAGATACCTAAAATCAAAATGCACGGAAGAATATAGAGAAAGGCCTGTTTGTTTTTCTTTCCTGCCATAACAATCCTCCTTTAAAAAGAACAGACGGCCATAGAAGACCGTCTGCAAAATTTCCTGTATATATGACGACCGGGGTTAATTGGATTTTCCTTTCAGTTCGGCAGCGGCTGCCTGTACATCCTTCATAGCATCTTCGGGGGTCATATCATTAGTAGCGATTGCGGAAGCGCCTTGTCCAAATACGGTATAGATACTTGCATCACATGCATTGTCGAACCATGGAGCCATCTGGCTGGCTGTGTTGATAGTTTCCAGTGCTTCAATTTGTGCCGGGAGGGCATTCTCTTCTGTAAGAGCACCGTTTACGCTTGTCAAATCTCCGCCAACAGTTGAGAGCTGTATAGCTCCGCCTTCAGGGCTTACCAGCCATTTCAGGAATTTAATACATTCTTCAGGATGTTCGGCTTTGTTAGATACCATGAAGCCTTCAGGAGCACCTGTGAGGGCATTAGGATCTCCTTTTCCTTCTTCAAATGCAGGGAAGTTGAAGAAGCCATAATCAAAATTAATAGCATCCTTCATCATGGATATTTCAGCAAACTGGAGATACATGATCGGTGACTCCTCGGCTGCAAAATAGGTGTTACGTGCAGCTTCGTGGTCAATGGCGGTACAGGTTTCGCCCATGTATTCGGTAAGCTGTTTCCATTTGTTCAATACTTCAATGTAGGCAGGGTCTGTAAATTCGCCAGTGGCAGGGTCATAATCTTTTGCCAGGACTTCAGGGTCAACCATACGCTGGTTCATAGTTCCTAAATAGTGAAGGATAGTCCAGTTGTCTTTTAATCCTTCTACAATAGGGGTTTCATATCCAGCTGCCTTCAGTTTGTCAAGGACATCGATGAATTCGCCCCAGGTTTTTGGTATTTCAATATTGTTTTCTTCAAAAATGCGTTTGTTGTAGAAGAACGCTTTTCCATCCTGTGACCATGGAATGGCCATCATTTTTCCGTCAAAGGTAAATGGGCCTTTGCTGACATCAGCAATTGTGTCAGCCCATGCAGCATCTTCTTCAAATACGGAGGTTAAATCCATGACATTTCCGGAATCAATCATTTCCTGAGCAAAACTTCCGGACCAGGAAGAAAAGATATCAGGTACTTCATCTGTAGAAACAATCATACGGATTTTTTCTTTGTACTGGTCATTTAAGATGCAATCCATGTTGATTTTTACGTTAGGGTTTTCCTCTTCATATTTTGCGATTAATTCTTTAAACATAGAGTTCTTCGGATCGTTTGGCCACCGGTGGAAAAAATTGATTTCAATGGTATCGCCATCTTTTTTTGCTTCCTTAGACTCTTTGTCTGAACTTCCGCCACCACATGCTGCCATAGAAAGAACAGAAATTGTGGCAAGTGACAAGGCGATTATTTTCTTGAATTTCATCTGCAATCCCTCCTTCTTGAGATGTGATTAATATTCCATTCTCCACATGTATCTGCGTACACCTAAATCATGTCCGCGTTCATAAGAGATAGCATCAGCCATAGCACGTAATACAGCACCTGCAAGAAGAGGAGCATAGTATTCGCGGACAGATTCGTCAATTCCGCACCAGTCAAATTCTTCTACATCAATTAATGCAATGCGGTCAGAATATTTCTTGCAGAAATTATAAGCTCTTTCGTCAAGATAACGGGTAGAACCAGTTCCTTTTACGATAATAAATGGAACATCAAAATCTGTGATTTCGAAAGGACCATGGAAGTATTCGCCGGAATGGATACAGCTTGCATTGATCCACTGCATTTCCATCATAAGGCAGATTGCGTAGGAATAGCATTCACCGTAGCATGCGCCACTTCCCATAGTGTAGAGAAGTTTTTCTCTCTTATAGCTTTTGCCCCATTCTGTTGCAAAGTCAGCATATTGAGCTCTTACTTTTTCTGTAGCTTCCTGTAAGTGGTCTAAAGCTTCCAGGCCTTTTACATATTTTTCATCAGGTTTTACAGTGTTTAAAATTTTGAAGATCAGAGAGTAAAGAACTGCTTTGTTTAAGTCAGATGTATCACATTCTTTTCCCCAGTCATAGAAAATTGGGAATTCTGCTGCTTTCCATAATGGAGAATCTTCCAGATGGGAAAGAGCGATAGTAACAGCACCTTTTGCTCTTGCTACTTCTGTTGCTTTTACTGTCTCAGGTGTGTTGCCGGAATGTGAGCAGGTGATAACAACAGAGTTTTCATTTAAAGCTTTTGGTTCCATATGTACGAATTCATTGGATGTGTAGATGCTGGCTGGGATTTCAATTTCACGGTCAAACATAAACTGAGCTGGCATCATAAAAGCCTGGGAACCGCCACAAGCTACAAAGTAAAAATGATTCACGTTTTTGTTTGCTACTGCCTGAACTGCTGCGTCGATTTGGGCGATAATTTCTTTTTTCATGATTTCTAATCCTCCTGTTTGGTTAAAATAAATGATATCGTTATATAACATTATATGATGTAATTTATATATACAAAAATAATGCACAAATGTCAATAGTAAATAACAAAAAATATATTAAAAATGCAAAGAAAAAAAGAGGTGCCAATTCCTGGCATCCCCTCACCGCATAAAAATAAGGAGCCAATGCAGGCATCGGCTCCTCGGAAAAACTTTCAAGTTTTTTGATCTACGCTATTATTATATGTAGTTAAGATTAAAATGTCAACATGGAATTTAACTCTTCTATAAGTTATTTTCTGTATTTGTTGCAAAGTGTGGTGATTACTTTGGTTGTGAAACGATAGCATTCCTTGATGCTTATATTTTTTTCGAAATATTCTTTGTGGCGAAGCATTCGGTCATGAAATAACCAATTTAGCTGTTCGATACCATGTTGTTTGATGCCACTGCTTTTTATTACATTTAGATATACATAAACCAAGATGATAAAGTCATGGATTACAGGATTTTTCATCCAAGTGGTACGGCTTTTTTCAGATATTGTTTTAATTTTTGAGATTTCAAATAAAATATCTTTATTTTTATGAAGAACCACTTTATAGGGAGCTTTAAGGCTATTAAGTAAGCAATTATTGTGTGCTGCTGCATTTCTTAAAAACTTTAATGACCATAAATAACTGCCGAAGTTATTTTTTGATGGATATTTTGAATAGTATAATTGATACAGGCCAATAAAATGTCCGAAAGAGAGTACCTCTACAATTTCCCAGAGAGCGTAGCTGTCATTTTCGTTTAAACGTTTTTGGATTAAGTCACTTGTAGCCGATTTGCCAATTTTATCATGGATAGATTTTACAGTGGTAAAGTCATGTCCGAGGTATTCATTGACAATAGAGTAACCGTCTTCAAGAGGATTTTGGCTGAGATCATAAAGAAGTTGTACTTTTAAGGCATGTTCGATATCTAAGGCCATTGATAAAATTGTTTTTCTCAAATACATGTCTAAAATAGAGAGTTCCTTTAAGTACGCAAAATCTAAATTGATATATTGCCCTTTTTTATCGGTAGCATTGTATTTATCGTAATTACGTTCATAAGCTTTTATTTTGAAATAATAGGTATTATATTTTAAAAAGTGTTTAGCATCTTCTTTGTTTGAATAGAGAAACGTAATTCCTTTCCCTTGCATATCTGCAATTTGTTCATCTATCGACAATTTAAGATGAGTCATCTGTATATCACCTGCATTTCATGTTAAGTTCTTGAATTTATTATACTATATAGAACGGCTAATAATCAATGAAAAAAAGGTTAAAAAAATAAAACTAAATGTATTTGATTGTTTTTATGAGTCTAATACATTCGCTTACACCAAAACACGAATAGATTGCTGCCTGTAATCTTTCATGCCTTGCAGGTACATGCCCTGGGTTTTTAAATGCTCTGCCTGAATCAGAAATTCTTCGGAAATGATTTCTCCTGGTACAAGAAGTGGGATTCCTGGTGGATATAAATAGGCGTACTCCGCGGATACTCTGCCCTTGCTTTCCTTCAAAGGAACAGTTTCCCAAATCCCCTCCACTGCCTGCCAGATTGCACATTTTTGCTGGTTTTTTGCAGTGCGTTTAGAGTCTTCAAAAACATATTTATGTATTTGCTGCCCTTTTCTCCATAAACTTTCGTCGGTTTCCAACAGTGCTCTTACCAGCCTGTCAAATCCCTCCTGACTGTCCATGATACTTGTCAGTGCCAAAATATATTGCTCTGCTTCCATTTCCATTTCCAGATGGTATTTTGTTCTCAAAATATGGTGAAGCTGTGGGCCATTGATAGGGGCATTCACCGTTGAAATGACAAATTTGGATAAATCCATATCAAAAATATCTTTCTGCACTTTGAAATCCAAATCTACTAAACGGAGGGCTTTCATAGCACATAACTGTTTTCGTGCATTTTTTACTCTCGTGGAAAAAAGTTCAAATTGTTCTGTGCTCTGTTCTTTTAAAAACCGAAGACAATAGGAAATTCCTCCCATTAAAATATAGGAAGGGCTGCTGGTTTCGTAAATTCCAAGAAATTCCTCCAGTTTTTCGGTAGAAACCAGGTCGCCTTTTTTGTGAAGGAGGGCTGTTTGTGTCATTGCAGGTAATGTTTTATGTAAACTATGTATCACAACATCGGCACCAAGTTCAAGAGCTGATACCGGAAAATCTTGGTGAAAGGCAAAATGAGCACCGTGTGCTTCATCTACAATAAGCGGTATCCCATAACGATGTACAATCTGGGCAATTTTTTCTATGTCTGACACGATTCCGTCATAGCTGGGAGAGGTGATTACCACGGCTTCGATGCCTTCGTTTTCCAGCAGTGATTTTTCCACATCTTCCGGTAAAATTCCCCCGTTTAACCCACAGAAAGGTTCGTAAGATGGGTATAAATAAGTCGTTTTAAGACCACGCAGGTAAGCGGCATGATATACGGCCTTGTGGCAGTTTCTTGCCACAAGGAGTTTCCCGCCCCGCAAGGTACAGGCGGAGACAGCAGCCAGGATACCGGCTGTACTGCCGTTTATCAAAAACCAGGATTTATCTGCATGATATAAAGAGGCTGCCAGCTCCTGATTTTCCTTTATGATTCCTTCTGCATGATGCAGATTGTCAAAATCTGTTATCTCCGTAATATCCACTTCGTAAGGATTCCTAAGATACGGAGAATGAACCTGGCGTTTGTGCCCTGGCATGTGAAAAGGATAAAAATCCGTCTTGCTGTATTCATATAAAGATTCGTCTAGGTAGTTCATAAGTTTGTCTCCATCAAAATATTAGTGTAAGTACTCAAACCTTCCACAACGTTTGGTGTGCTGTACCTTGAAAAATCAATACTTTCATCCATAAAAAGGTGTGCGGCATCGGTAGAAAGCATTTATAGAGTTCAGAATTTTATTAACCAGACCATAAATAGGTTGAATTTCGTAATTTTTTCGTTCCAACCTACTTTTTTCTGGCCTCAATAGGCCAAATTCCAAGATAGCCTCTTTTCAACTTATTTTTCTCTCTTAAAATATAGGCCAAATTTAGAGAATCTTGCTCAGCAGCCTATTTTGCTCAAAAATAAGTACGTGTGATTTCAGATTTTAAAAAAACTACCTATTCGTGTCTGAAAAATGTAGGCTAAAAATCACAAAATAACATTTTTAACCGAAAAAGCATTGGAACAAGGGCTCATCTGCTGCCGTAATGCTATTTTATGAGTTAAAATATTGATTTTTTAAGATGTGAGTTCAATTTTTGATATGGGAAGTTTGAGTGTGAATATTATACCACAAAATACAAATGATATCTGTGTATATTTTGTGCTTCCTATATCCCCAAATTCATGGTAAAATAAAGAAAAAGCATTATTTTCTATTTCTTCTATTGGCTTTGCCAATCTATTTTCATTTCTTTTTCGGAAAATTCTTGCTTTTACCCATGTCCATTGCAGGAGTTTCCGGAAAACAGAAATCTCCTGTATCTATTCAAAAAAGGAGGTTTCTATGAAAGAAGAGTCAAAACAAGGGAGAGAGGCTTCTTTGCCTAATCCCCCTCCGATTCAATGGCATCCTGCCTTTTATGCTGGAATTCAGATTGAATTTGGCAAAGAGGCTGAATTTCTTACCTTTGAGTCTGAACACCTGCTGGGCTCAAAGCCCATGCAGATTGATGAGATATAATATTATTGAGTATAAAGGCCCCGGGGATTATTTGAGTATCGATGATTTTTATAAGGTCTATGGATATGCCTGCTTTTACAAATCCGATACTAGAATCACAGATACTATAAAAATCCAGGATTTGACCATTACCTTGGTAAGTCCGTGCTATCCCCGGAAACTGATTGCTCATTTAAGGCGGAAACGGGGCTATGAAGTAAAACGTATAGAACCTGGCATTTACCTGGTCAAAGGAGATATGGTTCCTATACAGATTCTTGTGACCAGACGGATGTCTCCGGAGAAAAATCTATGGCTGCGGAATCTCACTGACCATATCAAGAGCACGGAAGAAGTAAAAAAACTGCTGGAAGAATACAAGAAACATAAAACAGATAAACTTTACGAATCCGTAGTAAACATTATTATGAACGCAAATAAGGATTTATTTAAGGAGATGAGTAGTATGTGTGAAGCATTGATGGAATTAATGAAAGATGAACTGGAGGAAAGGGAACGTCTTGGTGAACAGCAGGGAGAAGACAGGGTCAATCAATTGATTGAAAAGTTGATAAGTCTTAACCGCATGGATGATATAGTCAAGTCTGTATCTGACAGGTTATATCAAAAACAGCTTTTTGCGGAGTTTCACCTTTAAAATATTTGCGAGCTTTTTCCTTTATACTAAACTTCCCTGGAAGCAGTATATCCAGATAACTCATCTGATAAACTTGCTTCCAGGGAAATTTTTATCCCATTCCGTTGCACAACCATTCTTCCCATGATATGATTGCGGTGAGAAGAAAGGAAGGTCAGGCAGATGGGAAAGATTTTTTATATCATGGGAAAAAGTTCCTCCGGCAAGGATACGATTTACAGCAGATTATTGCAAGATGAAGATATGCAGTTAAAAAAGATTATTCTTTATACCACCAGGCCAATGCGTGAAGGGGAACAGGATGGCAGAGAGTATCATTTCGTACAAAAAGAGAGTTTTGATACATTTTACAAACAGGGAAGAGTGATTGAGTCCAGAACATACCATACCGTGTATGGCCCTTGGATTTATTTTACAGCAGATGACGGACAGATTGCATTGGAGCAGGAAAATTACCTGGGAATCGGAACCCTGGAATCCTATGAGGGAATGAAACAATATTATGGGAAAGAAAATATCTGTCCTCTTTATATAGAAGTGGAAGATGGAGAACGGCTGAAACGTGCCATCAGCAGAGAAGAACAGCAGAAGGTGCCGAAGTATGAAGAAATGTGCAGGAGATTCCTGGCAGACGCAGAGGATTTTTCTGAGGAAAAACTGGCACAGGCGGGGATTGGAAGAAGATTTGCAAACAAGGAACTGGAACAGTGTATAAAAGAAATTAAAAACTGGATACAAACGTTGCAGTAGAAGGAAAAGATATGCTATAATTGGCTATATCATTGGAAAAGAGGTGAGTTGCAATGCAGGAAGTAAAAAACGTATTGGGACATGAGGAGATTTTAAAACATTTACAAAACGCAGCAGCCATGGAACAGGTTTCCCATTCTTATATTTTTGCAGGAGAAAAGGGAAGTGGCAAGAAACTTCTGGCAAAACTTTTTGCTATGACATTGCAATGTGAAAAACACGGAAAGGAACCATGTCTGCATTGCAGTTCCTGTAAGAAAGCTATGAACCGAAATCACCCGGATATAATATATATCAATCATGAGAAACCGGCCTCCATAGGAATTGAAGATATTAGGGAACAATTAATAGGAGATGTGGCTATTAAGCCTTATACAGGGCCTTATAAGATTTATATTGTAGATGAAGCAGAGAAAATGACTGTCCAGGCACAGAATGCCCTTTTGAAAACCATTGAGGAGCCGCCTGCTTATGCAGTGATTCTTCTTTTAGTAAACAACGAAGGTGCATTGCTTCCTACGATTTCCTCCAGATGTGTGACATTGAACTTCAAACCCGTGCGGGATGAAGTAATCAAGAAATATCTGATGGAGGAGCTTCATGTACCTGATTATCAGGCAGAGGTCAGTGTTGCCTTCGCACAGGGTAATGTGGGAAAAGCAAAACAGATTGCTACGGCAGAAGATTTTTCAGATATGATGGAAGCGGCTTTCCGCATTTTGAAAAAAGGAAAGGATATGGAGGTCTACGAGATGGTAGATGCCATCCGCTTGCTTTCTGAGCAGAAGCATACAGTTTATGAATATCTGGATTTATTCCTGGTATGGTTCCGGGATGTTCTGATGTTCAAGGCAACTCATGAGATTGACGGACTTGTTTTCCGCCAGGAATATAATGCCATTAAGAACAGGGCAGACAGCAGTTCTTATGAAGGACTTGAGAATATTATCAAGGGCATCGAGACTGCCAAGGCACGTTTGCAGGCAAACGTGAATTTTGACTTAACTATGGAACTTTTGTTCCTTACAATCAGGGAGAACTAAGATGACAAGAGTAATTGGAGTTAGATTTCGCAATGTTGGGAAAATCTATTACTTTTCACCAAAGGATTTGGAGATACACACAGGCGACCATGTGATTGTGGAAACAGCAAGAGGAGTGGAGTACGGGCATGTGGTTCTTGCCCCTAGAGATGTGGAAGATGAAAAAGTAATCCAGCCTTTGAAAGAGGTGATTCGCATTGCAAATCCTCAGGATGACAAGAAAGAGGAGATAAACCGGAAAAAAGAAAAAGAAGCCTTTCAGGTGTGCTTAAAGAAAATCAGAGAGCACAGCCTGGAGATGAAGCTGATTGATGTGGAATACACATTTGATAATAATAAAATTTTGTTTTATTTTACCGCAGACGGAAGAATCGATTTCCGTGAGCTGGTAAAAGATCTGGCGGCAATTTTTAAGACAAGAATCGAGCTTCGTCAGATTGGTGTCAGGGATGAAACCAAGATTCTTGGTGGAATTGGTATCTGTGGACGTCCACTGTGCTGTCACACCTATCTTTCCGAATTTGTGCCAGTTTCTATCAAAATGGCAAAAGAGCAGAATCTGTCTTTAAATCCTACAAAGATTTCAGGTGTATGCGGCAGACTGATGTGCTGTCTGAAAAATGAGGAAGAGACTTATGAGGAACTGAACAGGAAACTTCCAAATACAGGAGACAGAGTTACCACACCGGAAGGTCTCAAAGGTGAAGTGCAGAGCGTGAATGTGCTGCGTCAGTTAGTAAAAGTGATTGTTGATGTGGAGGATGAGAAGGAAATCAGAGAGTATCAGGCTTCTGAATTAAAATTCAAATCCAGACAGAAAAAAGAAAAGCTGAAATTAACGGAAGAAGAAATGAAGGCATTAAAGGAACTGGAAAAGGACAAATAGAGAGGAAACAGCATGGATAGAGAAAAACTGGTTCTGGAGCATGAAAGACTGGATGACCTTCAAAATGGATATATGCTGATTCAAAATCCAAAACAATTTTGTTTTGGGATTGATGCGGTGCTGCTGTCCTGGTTTGCAAATGTAAAACCGCAGGAGCAGGTACTGGATATGGGAACGGGGACTGGAATAGTCCCCATTTTATTAAAAGCAAGATATCCTAAGGGAAAGTACACTGGTCTGGAAATACAAGAAGAGAGTGCAGATGTGGCCAGAAGGAGTGTAGCATATAATCATCTGGAAGAGGATATTGTCATTACCACGGGAGACATCAAGGAGGCCGCAGCCATTTATGGAGGGTCTTTTTTTGATGTGGTGACTACAAATCCTCCCTATATGGTAGGAAATCATGGACTCACAGGAGACAATCAGGCAAAAATCATAGCCAGGCACGAAACCTTATGTACCCTGGAAGATGTAATTTCTCAGGCGGCAAAAGTGTTAAAACCAAGGGGACGGTTTTATATGGTACACCGGCCTTTCCGGCTGGCAGAAATCATGAGTGTGATGGTGAAATACAGGATTGAGCCAAAGAGAATGCGTCTGGTGCATCCTTATGTGGATAAAGAACCCAACATGGTTTTGATAGAAGGGATGCGTGGCGGAAATTCCAGGATGACCGTGGAGAAACCGTTGATTGTTTACGAAAAACCTGGAGTTTATACCAGGGAAATATTGGATATTTACGGACAGGAGACAAAGAAATGAGTGGAATGTTATATTTATGTGCCACCCCCATTGGGAATCTGGAAGACATTACCTACCGGGTGCTCAGGATTCTGAAGGAAGCAGATTTGATTGCAGCGGAGGACACCAGAAACAGCATTAAGTTATTGAATCATTTTGAAATAAAAACTCCAATGACCAGCTATCACGAGTACAATAAATACGAAAAAGGGCGTTATCTGATAGAACAGATGCAGGAGGGTAAAAATATAGCCCTGATTACAGATGCGGGAACGCCAGGAATTTCAGATCCTGGGGAGGAACTGGTGGCTATGTGTTACGAGGCAGGAATTCCGGTGACATCCCTTCCGGGACCGGCAGCCTGCATTACTGCACTGACCATATCAGGATTGCCAACCAGGAGGTTTGCTTTTGAAGCGTTTTTACCTTCTGATAAAAAAGAGCGAGCTGTGATTTTGGAAGAATTAAAGCGGGAAACAAGAACGATCATTCTTTATGAAGCACCGCATAGACTGGTGAAAACCTTAGAAGAGTTGTCTGAGAATCTTGGTGATAGAAAGATTGCCCTATGCAGAGAATTGACTAAGAAACATGAGACGGTGTTCAAGGGAAGTCTTTCAGAGGCTGTTTCCTGGTACAAGGATAATCCGCCAAAAGGTGAGTGTGTTATGGTGCTTGAGGGCCGTTCCAGAGAAGAGATGGAGCAGGAAGCACGGCAGCAGTGGGAGGATATGCCCCTGGAGGCACATATGGAGCATTATATGAGCCAGGGCATTGACAAGAAAGAGGCTATGAAACTGGTGGCAAAGGATAGGGGCATCAGTAAGCGAGATGTGTATCAGGCATTATTAAAGGATTAAAGAGGCAGAACGGAGAAGGCTATGGATGAAAAAGAATACAGAAGAAGAGAACGCATAAGAGAACAGCGGAAACAGGAACGGATACGAAGGGTAAGACGGCAGAGAATCATATGGGGAGTCAATCTAGGGTTGCTTCTGGTATTGTGCCTGGTATTTACTGTGCGAGGGGTGCAGTCAAAAGCAGCCCAGGAAAAGGAAAAACAGGACAAAAAGAAACAAGAACAGGAAAAAGCAAAAGAGCCTAAGACAATCAGCTTTACCATCAGTGCGGCAGGGGACTGTACACTGGGTACAGACGAATATTTTTATTATCCAACCAGTTTGCCTGCTAAATTTGAAAAAGAAGGAGCTGCTTTTTTCTTTGAAAAGGTGAAACCGGTTTTTGAGGCAGATGATCTGACGATTGTAAATATGGAAGGAACGCTTACAGAGGAAACAGCCAGAAAGCCTAATGAGCAGTTTTGCTTTAAAGGAGATAAAGAGTTAGTCAATATTCTTACGGAAGGTTCTGTGGAAGCGGCAAATCTGGCGAATAATCATACAATAGATTATGGGGAGAAAAGTTATACAGATACCATAGAAGTGCTGGAAGAAGAAGGAATTAATGCCTTTGGAAATGAGACAACAGCTATTGTAAATGTAAAAGGTGTTAAAGTGGGACTTTTGGGAACCTATGAACTGGATCGGCATATGGACTGTGAAGAAGAGATGATTAAAAATATTGAAAGTCTCAAGGAAGAAGGGGCACAGATGATTATTGCCAGCTTCCATTGGGGAATTGAAAGAGCTAATGTTCCCAATGAAACTCAGGTGACGCTGGCACATTCCGCCATTGACCATGGTGCAGATCTGGTTTTAGGACATCATCCGCATGTACTTCAGGGAATCGAAGAGTACAAAGGGAAAAACATTGTGTACAGTCTGGCAAATTTCTGTTTCGGAGGAAACTCAGGACCGAAAGATATGGATACTATGATTTTTCAGCAGACGTTTACCTTCACAGACGGAAAGCTGCAGGAGGACAATGTAACAAATGTGATTCCGTGCAAGGTCTCCTCTGTGTATGAAACAGGCGTGAACAACTATCAGCCAATGCCTGTGGAGGGAGAAATAGGGGACGCTATTCTGTCAAGAATTGAAGAATATACCCAGGCGTTGCAGTAAGAAACATGGAAGGGGAAGGTTTATACATAAAAGAAAGACAGTCTGCATAAGTTAGAGCAAAGAAATGTATATGGGTGAAAATATGCTAAATCTTCTTTGGGGAGCTATGCTGCTGATTGGAATTGTATATGGTGCGGCTACAGGCCGTATGAATGAGGTGACAGATGCTGCCCTTTCGTCTGCGAAAGAGGCAGTATCTCTTTGTATTGCCATGGCTGGAATCGTGGCTATGTGGGTAGGCGTGATGGAGATAGCCAAAAGTTCTGGATTGGTAGAACGGCTTACAGGGAAGATGCAGCCTCTTCTTAGATTTCTTTTTCCGGCAGTGCCAAGGGACCACAGAGCCATGGAATTTATCTCAGCCAATATGATTGCAAATTTCCTGGGGCTTGGGTGGGCTGCCACCCCCTTTGGACTAAAAGCCATGGAAGAACTGGCAGAGTTGGAAAAACAAAGGAAATCCGTCTCCCCAGGAACTGCCAGCAATGCTATGTGCACGTTTCTGATTTTGAATATTTCATCACTCCAGTTGATTCCTGTGAACATTATTGCCTATAGAAGCCAGTATGGAAGCGTGAATCCTACAGCCATTGTGGGGCCGGGGATCGTGGCTACTGCGGTGAGCACAGTGGTGGCGGTGGTGTTCTGCAAGGTGATGGATAGGAAGTTATAATGCATCCTACTCCATATCCCGTATAGACAACGCCACATAATATGGAAATAAGTCTTCAGCGGTTTTTAGCGGTGAATGGAGAATCTTCTTTAATTTCTGTATCTGATAATTCACAGTATTGCGGTGGAGATACAAATCCGCCGCAGTTTTCTCCAGGCTGCGGTCATTTCTGATGTAAGCTCTTAAAAGCTCCACATAGTTATGCTTCTTTACATCTGCGTGTTCCAAAGGCCCTAATAATTCGTTGGCATAAGAATGGAGAATATCCTTGTCCTGTACGGAAAAGAGAATCTTAAAAAATCCCATATCTTCGAAGCGGATAAAGGTTTCTTTTCGGTACATAGCCATTCTCACTGCTGTGACAGCTCGGTCATAGCTCTTGTGAATATTGGAAATACCCTGGACTTCGATGCCGACACCCATGTGAAGAGCCTGAGCCCTGGCAGCATCTCGGTAGGTATCCAGGATAATATTTCCGATTTCAGGCAGCAGGGCAGGGTCTAAATTATGCAATACCATCAGTTCATAATGATCCTGGCTGATGAGACCGAACTTTACATGTTTTAAGTTGCGGCTGGTCTTGAATCTTCGGACACGGTTCAAAAGAAAATCTTCCATTTCACTGGCTTTTTGCAAATCTTCCTGTTCGCTGTTTACGCAGATCATAATGACTGTAAAATTTCCGTCCAGATTATAATACTGCTCCAGAACTTTCCGGTAATCAGCTTCATTGCCTCTCTGAAAAATTGCATCTGCCATGGCACGGTCATGGAGGGCACTTTCGTGCTGCCTCTGGATAATCCTCACACAAAAAGTCTGAATCATCTCTGTCATACTGATTTCCCAGGGCATAGTAAAGAGGGGGAAATCAGCTTCATTACAGTAATCAATTACTTCCTGGGGAATCGTATGTACATATTTCCCTACGTTAATGATCAGTCCGGCTGTTTTTTGTTCAGACAGGCTGCGTACAAGGGTCATAAGCCAGCTTGGGTCGTCGGCTGCTTTAGATCCCGTGGTTACTGTGAGCTCAGAACCATGAAAATAGGGGATAATATACTCATCTTCCAGCATATATACCCAGGTTACTTTGTTGCGGATACTGTTTTGTCCTGCACACAAGGACAATTTAAAGGGGTTTTCATTCTCCATATAAAGCTTTTTCAGACTGGCGGACATATTAAAATAACTCCTTCCTTTGTTATTTTTGTATTGATAATACAAATTCTAACACAAAAATTTAGACTTTGCTACCATTTACAGGAAGAAAATATGTATTATAATGATAGATATAGAAAACGTAAAGAGAAAGTATAGAATATGCAGATGTTTATTGATAGTCAACAAATGTCTTTGCGACAAGGACATATGTAAAGGGGGATTTTATTATGACAACATTGACATTAGGAAGATCTATTGACGCAGAGGATTTTTTGTTTGTAGCATTAAATGACAGTTCTTATGCAGATTGGAGAGCTAGTCGTGCACCAGAAGAAACCTTGGCGCAGATGCATGTATTGAAAACAGACCGTGAAACTATTGGCGGAAGAATTAAGAAATTTTTTAGTAGAAGATAATAGAAAATACAAGAAAAAAGTCGCTTTCGTAAGAAAAAAGAAATAATTCATATGAATATTATGTCAAATAATAACATAATATGTTTTTGGAGTACCTGAAACTTGAACAAAATAGGGAAAATACTTGACATCATTTGTTCAGGATAGTAAAATTGCATTAATGTAAAGAAGCCAGTTTACAGGATACTGGCTTCTTTATTTTAGCAAAATAAGGAGGGCTCATAATATGAAGAAAAGAGCAAAATGGCTTGCTGTTGCATTGTCTTTAGCACTTACTTTAACCACAACTGCATGTGGCGGCGGTAAAGACAGCGGAAGCAAGGATGATGGTGGCAAAGGTGGAGATTCTGCATCTGCAGAAGAGATCAAAGACCTGGTTACTTGGGAAATTGGTCTGAGAGAAATGGAAAACGTATTCATCCTGGGTACTGAGATGGCAAATGACTTGAACGTTTTGTGTAATACAAACGAAGGTCTTCTGGAAACAGATGCCAAAGGAAAATTGATTCCTGGTCTTGCTGAAAAATGGGGAACAGAAGATGGCGGTCTTACCTGGAAATTTGAATTAAGAAAAGGCGTAAAATGGGTTGACCAGCAGGGTAACGAAAAAGGAGAATGTACAGCACAGGACTTTATTACAGGTCTTGAGTGGGTTATGAACTACCATAAAAATGGTGCAACAAACACTTCTATGCCTACAGCATTAATTAAAGGTGCTAAGGAATATTATGAATATACCAAAGGCCTTTCTGAAGAAGAAGCAAAATCTATGGATAATTCCAAATTCCTGGAAATGGTTGGAATCGAAGCTCCAGATGATTATACACTGATTTATCACTGTGCACAGAATGCACCATACTTTGATACCGTAGCGGTATCTGCATGTCTGTATCCACTGGCTCAGGGATTCGTAGACGAAGTTGGTGTTGACAATGTTAAATCTACAGGTATTGAAGGACTGTGGTACAACGGACCTTACACTTTAACAGAGTTCATTCAGGGAAATACAAAAACTCTGACAAAGAACCCAACATACTGGGATAAAGACTGCAAACTGTTTGATACTGTAACCATCCGTATCATTGATGATGTTACAGTTGGATATTCTCTGTACGAAGCAGGTGAAATCGACCACATTGACCTGGGAGAAGCAAACCTGAGAACCATCTACGAAGATGAAAGCAATCCGTTCCACGATCAGTTAGTAGAAAAAACACCAAAGAAATATTCTTATCAGATGCACTTCAACTATGCTAAGAATAATGACGATGGTTCTTTAGACGAAAACTGGAACAAAGCTATTGCTAATGAATCCTTCCGTCAGGCAATTTACTACGGATTAGATTTCACAACTTATATGGCAAGAACAAACTTTATTTACCCAATGCACTGTGAAAACAATGCATACACCATGAAGGGTCTTCTGTACTTCTCTGATGGAACAGATTATGTAACAAAAGTAGAAGAAGGCTTGGGACTGCCAGAATCTGATGGAGAAACACCAAGAAGATTAAATGCAGACAAAGCAGCAGAGTGCAAGACAAAAGCGATGGAAGAGCTGAAAGCTCAGGGCGTAACCTTCCCAGTAGAAATGGATTACTACATTAAGGCTGGTGACCAGAATGCACAGGATACAGCAACAGTATTAAAACAGGCAATTTCAGAATGTCTTGGCGATGATTTCATCAAATTAAATATCGGAACTTTCGTATCTAGTGTTCAGAAAGAAGTTGTTGAGCCAAGATTACAGTCTGTTATCATCAATGGATGGGGTGCTGACTACGGTGATCCTCAGAACTACTTAGGACAGGAAACATATGGCGAAGATACTGCTTACTACTCAGAGAACTATTCACATATCAATGAAGTGAAAGATGAAAAACTCATTGCAACATACAAAGAGTTTACAGAGATGGTAAATGCAGCAAATGCTATTTCTGATGACATGGATAAGAGATATCAGGCATATGTAGATGCAGAGGTATTTATGTTGAATCATGCACTTTCCGTTCCAGTTGTTTATGAAGTAGCTTGGCAGCTTACAAAAGTAAATGATTTTACAAGAACTAATGCTATGTTTGGTATCCAGAAATACATGTACAAAAACTGGGATACATCTGTAGAAGCCTATACTACAGAACAGTACGAAAAATTTGAAGAGGATTTTAATAAATAATGTTTAGATATACAATCAAGCGACTGTTACAATCTCTTGTAACAGTCCTGGTTGTTGTAACTATCGTGTTTCTGTTAATGAGAATGTTGCCAACAGATTATTTCTTTACAGAAGATCAGTTGATACATCTCACACCGGAACAGAGACAGGAGCAGTTGCAGGCAGCCGGCTTATTAGACCCGGTTCCAGAACAGCTTGTCCGCTATTATGGGCAGATTATCCGTTTTGACTTTGGTGAGTCACGGAGAATTCAGAGCGGCGTAGATGTTACAAAGGTTATCGGTTCTAAATTTACAGTATCCATGAGACTGGGATGTACCGCCCTGGTAATCGCTCTCCTTGTGGGTGTTATCATTGGTGTTATCCAGACTCTGAACAAGGACAGACTACTGGACCATGTAGGAACAGCATATACCGTCTTTGTAAATGCTGTGCCAAGTTTGGTTTCCTACTCGTTGGTATTGGTGTTTGGCTCAGAGGTCTTGGGACTACCTCCCCTATATTCTACGAGAAATGTCTCCCAGTCCTCGATTCTGCCAATTGTGTGTCTTGCTCTGGCATCCATTGCCAGCTATGCATTGTGGACCAGACGTTATATGGTAGATGAACTGAACAAAGATTATATCAGACTGGCTCGTGTAAAAGGTATGTCTTCCGGCGCAATTATGGTGAAACACGTATTTAAAAATGCATTTGTACCATTAGTACAGCAGATTCCAGCATCTTTCCTTTATACCATTGGTGGTTCTCTGTTGGTGGAGAGATTCTTCTCTGTTCCAGGTATGGGTCCACTTCTGACAGATGCAATCATTCGTTATGATGTAAATGTTGTTCAGACCCTGGCAATTTTGTATGCAACCCTTGGTATTATGGGTGTATTTATTGGAGATATCCTGATGATGCTGGTTGACCCAAGAATTAAACTTACTGGAAGAGGAGGTACACGATAATGGAAAATAAGAATAAAGATGATCTGTTCCGTTTTGTGGAGTACTCTCCGGAAGCAGCAGAGCGTACAGGCTATTCTGATTATTCTTATTGGAAGTCTGTATTCCAGAACTTTTTCAAAAAGAAATCCGCAGTAGTTATGTCCTGTGTGTTTTTTGCACTGGTGATTTTCTCTTTTGTAGCTCTGTGGATTGGAAAATATGATTTTGCAACTTTGAAGTCTGACAGTGCTCTGGCTTTCCAGAACCCAAATAGTGAGTTCTGGTTTGGTACAGATAACCTGGGACGTGACTATTGGTGTCAGGTATGGTATGCAGCACAGACCTCTATTAAGCTGGCTTTGATTGTTGCAATCGGTGAATGTGTGGTTGGTGTTATTATTGGTTGTATCTGGGGATATGTGCATCAATTAGACCGTTTCCTTACAGAGGTTTATAATGTTATCAACAACGTTCCTATGATTATTTATATGACATTGATTGCTTTGCTTGTTGGCCAGAGTTTTACTACGATGGCAGTTTCTTTAATTGCTTTTGGCTGGCTTACCATGGCGAGAAATGTCCGAAACCTGGTAATGATGTATCGTGACAGGGAATACAATCTGGCGTCCAGATGTCTGGGAACTCCGGTTAGGCGTGTTCTTACCAAGAACATTCTTCCTTATCTCATCAGTATCATCATTTTAAGACTTGCACTTTCCATTCCTGCGACCATTGCACTGGAGTCTACATTGTCCTATCTTGGTCTTGGACTGGGAATTGAAAATCCGTCACTTGGTATTTTGTTAAGAAATGCCAGAAACTACTTTTTGGATCGTCCGTATCTGCTGATTTTTCCGGCAGTGATTGTTTCTTTGATTACCATTACTTTCTATCTGGTTGGTAATGCGTTCTCAGATGCAGCGGACCCTAGAAATCACGTATAGGAATGGAGGACCAGTAATGGTGAAAGAACCAATATTATCTGCTAGAGACGTGGAAATCCAGTTCAGCTTACGTGGCAAGCTGCTTACAGCTATCCGTAGATGTTCCCTGGATCTCTATGAAGGGGAAACCCTTGCAATTGTAGGCGAATCCGGTTCTGGAAAGTCTGTTTTTACAAAGTCTTTCCTGGGTATGCTGGATGCAAACGGAAAAATTACAAATGGTTCCATTATGTATCACGGAACCGATATTTCAAAATATACAAAAGAAAAAGAGTGGAGAACTATCCGTGGTAAGAAAATTGCTATGGTTATGCAGGATCCTATGACATCCTTGAATCCACTGAAAAAAGTTGGAAAACAGATTCAGGAAAGTATTGAACTGAATCAGGGAATCAAAGGCGCTGAGGCCAAAAAGCTGGCTATGGAGATGCTGACAAAGGTTGGTATTCCTGATCCGGAGCGCCGTTATAATCAGTATCCGCACGAATTTTCCGGCGGAATGAGACAGCGTGTTGTCATTGCCATTGCGGTAGCATGTCATCCAGAAATTTTAATTTGTGATGAACCTACAACAGCTCTTGATGTTACCATTCAGGCTCAGATTCTGAACCTGATCCGTGAACTGCAGCATGAGCTGAAAATGACCGTTGTTTACATCACTCATGACCTTGGTGTTGTGGCAAATGTTGCTGACCGTGTAGCAGTTATGTATGCAGGACAAATTGTAGAGTATGGTTTGGTAAATGAGATTTTCTATGATGCATGGCATCCATATACCTGGGCGCTGCTGTCATCCCTTCCGCAGTTGGGAGTTAAGGGAGAACCACTTCCGACTATTGAAGGAACACCGCCAAACTTATTTAATACCATTAAAGGTGATGCATTTGCACCACGTAACAAACAGGCGCTTGCGATTGATTTTGAGGAGGAACCTCCTTTCTTCAAAATCACAGAGACACACCAGGCAAAAACCTGGTATTTAGATCCAAGAGCACCGAAAATCGAACAGCCAAAAGCTATTAAAACGCTGAGACAAAAAATGCAGGAGAGAGGGTAATTTAATATGGCAGAAAGAGAAAAGTTAATAGAAATTAAAGATCTGCAGATTACCTTCGGCAGTGGAAAGAAGAAATTTGTGGCAGTTGACCATGTGAATTTTGATATTTACAAAGGAGAGACATTCTCTTTGGTTGGAGAGTCCGGTTCAGGCAAAACCACTATCGGACGTGCCATTACCAGAATTAACCCTGTATCTGCAGGAGAGATTTTATTTAAGGGTCAGAAAATTACTGGAAAAATTTCCAAGGAACTGGACCTTGAAGTGATTAAAAAGTGTCAGATGATTTTCCAGGATCCAATGGCATCTCTGAATGAGCGTGCAAAAGTTGACTATATTATCTCTGAAGGTTTGATTAACCATCATCTTTATAAAGATGAGAAGGACAGATATGAGAAGGTACAGGCAGCGCTTCGTGAAGTAGGATTACTTCCAGAGTTTGCTTCCCGCTTTCCTCACGAATTTTCTGGTGGACAGAGACAGCGTATTGGTATTGCCCGTGCGTTGATTATGCAGCCAGAGTTTATTGTAGCAGACGAACCAATTTCTGCATTGGATGTTTCCATTCGTGCGCAGGTATTGAATCTGCTCAATGAACTGAAGAAGACAAAAGGTTTAACTTATCTCTTCATTGCCCATGATTTATCTGTAGTAAGATTTATTTCAGACCGTATTGCAGTTATTCATAAGGGTAGAATCGTAGAGTTGGCAGAAGCAGAAGAACTGTTTATCCATCCTCTGCATCCATATACAAAGGCACTGCTTTCCGCAGTACCAATTCCGGATCCAGAGCAGGAAAAGAACAAAAAACTTCTGGTATATGATCCTTCTATTCATGATTACAGCACGGACAAACCTGTGTGGGAAGAAATTCTTCCAGGACATTTTGTTTATGGTAATCAGAAAGAGTTGGAAGAATACCGCAAAGAGATTTAATTTTGATTTTACGAATAGTCAGCCCTAGTTGGTTTTGCCAACTGTGGCTGGCTATTCTTAACTGAAAGGAATGGAAATGATTAAGAAAATCCGCACCATATTTGAAAAATATATGATTCGCCCCATGTTGTATCAGTGTGCCACAAAGGTTTCCATTGCACTTGTGTTGTGTTTGCTTTGGGATCGTTTTATTAACCGCGAACAGTATTATTCTTTAGTAGAGTTTGCTTTCTTCGTGGCAGGGGCCTTCTTTCTGGCTTTGGCCTGGTTCCAATATTTGAGATTGGATGGCGCTCGTATTCACCATCTTATGGAAGAGAAACAGGAAAAGAAGAAAAAGAAACAACATTTTACCAAAGACATTGTTGACTTTGCAGATGAAAAGGTTATTTCTTTTAGTGAGTTGTCTGATGAGGAGCGAATTGTGTGCAGATTTTTGGGGGATTTACTCTGCGCAGTGTTGTTTTTAATCCCCGCAGGAATAGCGTTAGTTTTCTAAAAAAGAAACTGCTGTATTCACATATATCGAGAATATTTACACATTTCCAGCTCAGCCTGTGTTCGCTTTGAGCCTGTAGTCTCAAAGCGTACTCGGCAAATTCGCTGGAACTGTATAAATATTCCTGATAGCTGTTGAATGCGGCAGTTTTTTATATTGTATCGATTAGGTCACAGCCACTTATAATACGATTCCAGAGGTTTTCTCTGAGGGCGTTTTCCTGAGAATGAGGATAAGTTGTTTCTATTTCCCAATAAGGCAGGCGCTCCTGCTCCAGTTCTTCCAGGTGGGAGATATTGCCTTGTAGGTATTCATTGATTCTTCGCTGACAACTACAAAGACGTGTAGCAACTCCTCCCAGTTTAATGTCTAAGAGTTCATATCCAAAAGGTTTCGCATCTTTCATCCATAGTGTTTCCCGAATCATGTGCATAGCCTGGAGATTTTCCAGAAGTCTGGGGATAACTTTCTGTGAAATTTCCTCCATGGTGGATAAGTTTTTGGAATCATAGGCTTGTTTTAAGCGGATACCAAGGTCTCCTTTGTCTGCTAGCACCAGAGCCTGCAAATGATAAAATTCAAACAGTGTATGGTACTTTTCTACTGTTGGCATTGCTTTTTCCAGTTCTGTTGCAAGGCGGCTATAGTAGGCTTGCGTATCTACATTCTGAAGGTGATAATCAAACATACCAAGCATGACATCTTGATACAACAGATATTTGGAAGGATTATCTGTAGCCAGATTGTTACCTTTACCTTGGAATAAGGAGTCAAATTCATCTAACAGTAGGAAGCTGTCCAAAGATGCATCTGTACAGTCTTTAAAGAAACGGGAAAAATCAGGTAAAGATAGTTCCCTATGGAAGCAAAGGTAAGCAAAAGCCAGAAGTCCTGGATAAATGACTTCCAATGGGGTTTCTGCACCATTGTCCATCCATCCTGTGGTAAAGACTTCCTGAACACCTTGGTTCTGGCAGGCAAGGAGTCCTTTTGAAGTACAGGTGATTGCTTTTCCGTAGTTTGGGGAAATGCCGTTCCAATTCCATACGCCAGCAGCAAATACAGTACGATTGGACAATTCCTTGTGAACACGAAGAAGATTTTCATATATCTTTTGATCCCAGTTATAATAATCCCAGTATACCAGCCCTAAATCTGGGTCTGGCTTTTTCCAGGAAGAAGTATCTGTTTGTTCATTCACTGAGTAATATCCCTTTTTTGTATTAGCAGTAATGTACATGTCGCTCCACATCATAGGTTTCCAACCCAGTTCCCGACAGAGTTCCAATACTTTTGTGCTATGCTCTTGGATAAGTTTTGAACTGTCGCAATACCCGTTTTCTTGCAGATAGTTTCCCAGACCAAGAAAAACTGCTTCGTCCATACCAATGTGAATATTTCGGGTTTGAAAACAGTCTTTTAAGGAAGTAAGAATTTGGCGGATAAAGTCGTATACCTGAGGGCAGCCCACTTTCAGAATATCTGCACTGTCTTTTAAAGGTTCTGCTTGAGGCCATTTCAGGTAATTCCTAAGATGAGCCAGAGTTTGGACGCAGGGTACCAGTTCAATACCAAAACCATGGGCATAAGCGTCTAGTTCACGGAGTTCTTCCTTGGTGTAACGTCCTCGGTAAGTGCCAAAATAGGGCAGATTGGGAATTTCATAGGTATCTTCTGTGTAGAGCAGTAATTGATTCATACCAGCTCTTGCCAACATATGAATGAGCTTTTTCACTGCCGTAATAGAAGCAACTGCATTTCTGGAACAATCCAGCATAAAACCGCTTTTGGTAAAGCTGGGTGTTTCTTCCACGTGAAAATCCTCCTGAGAGTGATGCAAAATCATGTTTAAAGCTTTAAAGAAATGAGAAGGCTCCTGGCAAATAATGGTGCAGGAATTACCTTCTTTTGTACAAGACAGAGTTTTCTGGTCACTGACAAAATGTACAGCAATCTCAAGCTGTGGGGGTGTGTCCCAGGAAAAGTCCTGCAGGAAGAGATTGGCTGCCTGACGAATATCCTCCAGGTTTAGAAAATCAGAGTTTGTGGTGTAAGTAATGAACATAAAGATACCTCCTAAATATAATTCACTCCTGATGGGTTCTGAAGAATTTTTTCTGTTCTTTGTAATAGTATAGGATGAACAGAAGTGTAGTGAGTCCCCAAGAGATTGGATAGCATAATAAAATGCTGGAAACGCCTGGCCTGTGAGGCACTACCAGGAAAATCCAGAGAATACGCAAAACACATACACCGCAGCAAGTCATAATCATAGGAATCAGAACATTACCGATTCCTCTTAAAGCACTGGATAGGATTTCAATGAAAACAAACAGTGCGTAAGAAGGAACAATCAAATGGATAATTTTCAGGCCGATTTTAATGACTTCTGGATCTGTAGTAAAAAGCTGCAGCAAATACTTTCCGGTCAGGAGAAGTACAGCAGTTACTAGAAGAGTTGCTATGAAATCCAGAAGTAAGCAGGTAGTAACACTTTGTTTCATGCGTTTGTATTTTCCGGCGCCATAATTTTGGCCAATGAAAGTTGTGATGGCTACGCTGAAAGCACCGGAAATCATCCAGTAAATGGCATCAATCTTTCCAAAGGCAGTGTAGGCAGCCATGGTGCTGGTTCCAAGACTATTCAGGGCAGACTGGACAATCATGTTTGAGGCATTGTACATCACAGACTGAAGACCGGCAGGAAGCCCAATGGTGACAATGGAAATCAACAGAAACTTATGAAAGCGGATTTCTGGGATTTCCAGACGGTAAAGGTCTTTGGATTTCATCAGTGCCCGGATAACCAGAAGTGCACTGACTGCCTGAGAAACTACAGTGGCAATGGCAGCGCCGGCTACTCCCATGTTCAAGCCCACAACCAGGATAATATCCAGGAAAATATTTAAGAAGCAGCATACAATTAAAAAATATAAAGGTCTGGTAGAATCCCCCACAGCTCTTAGAATTGCAGAGCCTACGTTATAAATAAAAACAAAAATAATACCTGCGAAGTAGATACGCAGATAAATAATAGAATCTTCTATAACATCAGCCGGTGTTTTTAGAAGATCCATCATAAAGGGGGCAAGAAGGATACCTGTAATACTGATAATAATCCCCCCAGCTACAGACAAAGCTGCTGCAGTGTGCAGTGTGTCATTTAACTCCTTCTCTTTTTTAGCCCCATAATAACGAGCGATAATAACGGTAGCACCAGAAGCCAGACCAACAAAGAAATTCACCAGAAGATTGACCATCTGCCCTGTAGAACCACCTACAGCAGCAAGAGCCTGAGTGCCTACAAAACGTCCCACCACCACAGCATCTGCGGTGTTATAAAGTTGCTGAAACAGTGTTCCCAACATAATAGGAAAAAAGAAAAACAAAAGCTGTTTCCAAATCACACCCTCTGTAATCTGATTTACAGAAGCATCCTTTTTTTTCAATGAAATCCCTCCTCATTTTGCAAAATCAATCTATCTTCATATATAGCACAGACTTTTGAAAAAGTCGATAATATTTTACTATTTTTTGGTGGCTTCTATGGTATTCTGAGAATAACAAAATGCATTATAGTATTAAGGGGAAATTACAAAGGAGGCAGGTATTTATGAAGATGCGAATTCGCAGGGCAGACCCTGCAGGGAACATTACAATTTTTGTTATGGATCAGGCAGAACGAAAGGATTATGCAGCTATTTCCAATCAGCTTTTGGCAAGGAAAGATTTAGGAGTAGAGCAAGTGGGATTTGTAGAACAAAATGCAGATGGAACCACTCATATGCAGATGATGGGAGGAGAATTCTGTGGAAATGCTACTAGAAGTTTTGGTTATCTCATGAGCTTGTTGTCAGAGGAGAAGCCCCAGGAGGTAGAAGTAGATGTTAGTGGCTCCAAAGAGCTTTTAAAAGCAGAGGTAGATTTGGAAAAGGGAACCAGCAGAACCCAGATGCCTTTGCCTCAGAATATTGTAACGTTACCGTCTGTGCAGGGAGAGCAATACAACATGGTAGTATTTGAAGGTGTATGTCACATTATTGTGGAATCAGCGCCAAGGGACCAGGCATTTGTCAATGATGTGATCGCAGAGGCAGAAAAAATGCTGGATTGCGATGCCTATGGGGTTATGTTCCTGGAAGGGAAAAAGATGACCCCTGTGGTTTATGTGAAGGAAACAGGCTCCATGGTATGGGAAAGCAGCTGTGGAAGCGGCAGCATGGGTGCTGCTGTTTATCTGTCCAGGGAGAAAGACAATGGAACATATGTTTATGAACTCCACCAGCCAGGAGGTATGATAGAGGCAACTGTGCAGAAACAAAATGGAGAAACTGTTTTGTGTAAAATGGGTGGCCCGGTAGAAATTTCAGAAGAAATGACGGTAGAAATTACATGGTAGAATTAAAGCACTCCTACATACAAGTGCAAAAGGATGGAAAAAAATCTTATGGTGGAAACCAGGCATGGGGTCTGGATTCCACTATGAAGAAATATGGTTGTGGAGCCATAGCAGGTGCGGATCTGATTCTGTATCTGAAAAGGACAAATACAGGAAGCATAGAAGAAAAAAAGTATCTGGATTTTGTGAAGAATATGAGGCGCAGATATTTTCCGGTTCTGCCGGGTCTTGGAATGCCTGGGTGGATGCTGGTTTTAGGACTTAACCGATATTTTCTGAAAAACAGGCTTCCGCTTAGAGCCTCCTTTGGGGTACGGAAAAGAAATTTTAACAAAAGAATCCGAGCAATGTTGGCTCACGATATTCCTGTTGTGCTGGCAATAGGACCTAATTTTCCTCTTCCTTTAAAACGGCATAAGCTGGCTTTTTATGAAAAGAGAGGAGAAAAGTACCAAGAAGCCTGTAGAACAGCAGCCCACTTTGTTACAATTACAGGATTTTCAGCGGAATGGCTAGAGATTTCCTCCTGGGGCAGACAATATTATGTCCGCCTCCAGGAGTATTGGGAATATGTGCAAAAGCACAGCTGTCCTTTGGTAAGTAATGTGATTTATGTGAGAAAAAGACGGTTTATAAAGTAATTTGCTTTCGCAGATACCGTCCTACCACATTGGCAAATTTGGAGATATCTCGGATATAGGCAAAGTCCTTGCCAAAGATGCGTTTTTCTGCCTGCAGATCCTCTTCTTCTCCTGCAAAAACGCCCAAAACGGAAATTTTCCGGTTTCTGAGTTTTCGGATTTCTGTAGCAGTGTCTTTCACTGCATATTCCAGGCAATAAGGCTCTTTCTTCCTAGGCGCTTCTGTTTTTTTTCGGTACTTCACAGAGTCTTCTCCTGCAATAATATCATTTGGTTTTCCATCACTTAATACAATAAGAATTTTATTTTCTTCCGGGCGGGCGTCTAGGCTGTGAGCGGCTGCCCGCACAGCCAGACCATCTCGGTTGTTAGCAGAACCGTAAAATTCAAAAATCCGTTCATTCATTTCTCTGGCATCTTCATAATCCCGAAATTTGTTTAAGACTGTATAAGCGCCAAAAGTGCAGAAGCTAATAACGCGGTGGGGAATCTGTACAATGCTTAGGGCTTCGCTAATCATATAACCTTGAAGGGCTACTAATCCCTGGCGGCTTTGTTGGGAACCGCTAGCGTCAATAAGCACTTCTACAACAAAATCTGTCTGGTCTCCTAAGATTTCTCGCTGGAAAAGCCGACGGTTTTCTGTGCGGTTGAGATTCCAAAGTTTATTTGGACAGATTTGTCCGTATTCACTGCTGCAGATTTCCCGTTCTGTTCTAGTTAGCAGGGCGCGGCGCAGGGTATTTGCAAGAACTTGTATATTCTGCCGTGTTACTAGCTGATTACCTCTGAGAATTCGCAGATTTTCTTCCTTAATATTTTTGACATAAGCGGTTTTGGCGTTTTTTTCCAATTGACTGTGCAGCAGTCCTTTTGTAAGATGCAGCCGGCAGTCTTTGTGAATACCAGTGCACAACTGAGTATTTAGGACAGATGCTTCCTGTCGGGTGAGATAGGATTTTCCATAATTTAACTCTATATATTGAGCCATTCTATTTACGGAATCCTGGTCTAACACAATGAGACTAGACTTCGGGCGTTTTGTTTTGCCGTTATCCTGGGCATCCACATGTCCGCTGAAAATATTGACAGGATGCTCCTGGGCATCTTGGGAGTCCTCAAGTCCGGATTCCTTCTCTGTATAATCTTTCTTATTCTCATCCGAATTTTTTACATGGCGGGTCAGTCCTTTAAATTGTTTGGCAAACCCTTTTTCATAAGCCATATGGTAAATTTCTTCTAAACACAGGCAAATCTCCATAGTAGAAGAAGTGTTTTCTAGAGCCATAATCTTTTCCAGGATTTCTTGGACTCGTGGAGGTGCAATCTGTCCATGCACCACATATTCCAGATAGCAGCCTTCGATATACTCCCAGTCTGTGTGAGACAGGCGAAAAGCATCTTTTTCCAGGGTATCTAGAAAAGCTTTTTTGCGGATATTTAAGATGCCTTTGCGCTCTTTAGAAGCCTTTTTCCAGATAGCACTGTCAATACAGAGTTTGCCAAGGCATTGAAGTACAGAGGGTTCCAGCCCCTGGTATACTTTTTTTGTAAAAAAACTGCTAAAAACCTTAGTATCAAAATATTTTTCAAAACATCCTTTTTCAATGGCATGATAAAAGGCGATATAAGGAGATTTTTCAAAAAGTCTTTCATCCAGTTCTTCCGGAGAAATTTCCAGGTCATAGTTTCCGCTTACTGTCCATATGAGATTTTCCAGTCTGGTTTGTACATCCAGAGAATGTTCCATATGCTCAAGCCCCCTTTATCACTGGTTTTGGAATACATCATGGCTGGTCCAGTCATCTGGAATTCTGGTCATGACAATATCTCGGATTAATTCCCGTTCAAAGCTGTCGAAACATTTATTGGTAATACCCATGTCAATGGCATCAGCAGGACGAAGTCCTCCGGCTATGAGACGGACAGAACCAATAAGTCCACGTAAATCTACAGCTTTTGTAGAGATTTCTCCGTTTTTGGCTTTTAACTGTAAATCCAGGAATAAACCGGAAAATTGCTCCAAGGCATCAGGATTGATGGAGGGGAAGATGCTGGTAAGAATCTGTTCCAGGCGCTCTTTCGTAAGGGGCGGCATATTGATAACCATAAAACGGGATACCAGAGCTTCATTTAATTCCTTGGTTCCAGCATACCCATAGTTCATGGTTGCAATAAAGCGGGTGGCAGGGTGAAGCTGAATCCTGTCATAACCTGGAACATCCATGATGCGTCGGTAATCCAGGGTGGCGTGGAGTACAGAAACTGCATCATTTTTTGCCATATTAATTTCATCCAGAATACCGAAACCGCCATACTGGGCACACTGGTAAATAGGTCCTTTGCGGAGTTGGACTTCATTATTCTTAAAGGTATCTGTGCCAATGAGGCTGCTGCTGTCTGTGTTGATATGGAAAGAAATATTATAAATGGGTCTTCCCAAAATCCATGCCAGATTCTCAGCCAGTACATTTTTTCCAGTGGCTTTATCTCCGCAGAGAAGAAGATTTTCTCCTTCTAAAAGAGCTGTAACTGCTTTTTCCAAAATATCTGTGCCGTAAAAAGGCATGGAGGGTTTTGTGATGCGGGAGACTGCTTCTTGTTCTGTGGAATACATGGAACGAAAGGTATTCATACGTGCCTGTAAGTTAGGGTTTAATTTTATCATAAGGACCTCTTTTCATGTGTGCTTGGTTTTGTGGTTTTTATTTAGTTAGTATAACGCAAAAAAGAGGAAAATTATAGGGATTTTTCGTTAATTTCATGATAAAATGAGCATAAATTTATATTATGCATAGAAAAGAGGAATAAATATGTATGATTTACATTGTCATTTAGATGGTTCCTTATCTGAGGAATGTATTAAAAATCTAGCACAGGAAGCTGGAATTTCTATAGATGGGAAAGATTTGTCCAAAGAACTTCGGACAGATGAAAATTGTGAAAGTTTGGCAGAGTATTTAACTAAGTTTGATTTACCTTTGAAGTGTTTGGTTTCAGAGAATAGCTTCACAAAGGCAGTTTTGGATGTGATGAAAACAGCAGCAAAAGAGCATGTGGTTTATATGGAAATCCGTTTTGCTCCTATGCTTTCTGTTACAGAAAATCTTTCAGCAGCCAAGATTATAGAAGGCGCTTTGAAGGGACTTTCCATGGGAAGGGAACGCTATGGGATAGACGGAAACCTGATTCTGTGCGGTATGCGTCACATGCCTGTAGAGGTCAATACCAAATTAGTGGAAACGGCGGCAGAGTATTATGGATATGGAGTTTGTGCTGTGGATTTAGCGGGGAACGAAGCTGCATTTCCGGTTCGCCAGCAGGAAGGTATGTTTCAGAAAGCAAAAGAACTGGGAATTCCTTTTACTATTCATGCGGGAGAATGCGGAAGCGCTCAAAGTATCTGGGATGCCATAGAGCTTGGCGCTTCCAGGATTGGACATGGTATTGCAGCAGCAAAGGATGAAAATCTGATGAGATATTGTGCGGAGCATGAGATACCTTTTGAAATGTGTCCTGTGAGCAATTTGCAAACGAAAGCAGTGAGGTCCATGGAGGAATATCCTTTTCTCAAATTTCTAGAGACAGGAATACCAATAACCATCAATACAGATAATAGGACAGTGAGCAATACCAGCCTGACAAAGGAGATTGAACTTTTGCAGGGATATTATGGAATAGGAGATAAGGTAATAGAAAAATTGATGGAAAATGCCAGGAGGGCGGCGTTTCGGTAAGAATGATTTACACGGTCTCCCTGGTTGACGTGAAAATAACTCCTGTGATAAACTAATCATAGAATTACTAATCGTATAATTAGTAATTCTATGATTAGTAAAAAGATAAAGTATATTTGGGGGAATGGTTATGTTTGTTGGAAGAGACAGGGAATTAAAAAAACTGGAAACTTTATATGAGCAGAGAGAGTTTCAATTTGTTATTTTTTATGGCAGAAGGCGGGTAGGAAAAACAACTTTAATGAATGAATTTTTAAAAGACAAAAAGTCAGTTTATTATATGGCTGTAGAAGGAACAAAGTCTGAAAATCTGGCAGGATTGTCAAAGGCGCTGCTTTCTTTAAAAGGAGAAGAGACGGCTCTATCTGCTTTTCCTGATTTTGAAGCTATGTTGGAGTATATTGACCAGTTAGCAAAAAGTCGGGAAAGGATTGTGATTGCTATTGATGAATTTCCCTATCTGGCAGCTTCTTATCCGGCTATTTCTTCTATGATTCAAAGTCATATTGACCATTGTTGGAAAGAAAGCTGTCTTTTTTTTATTTTGTGTGGTTCTTCTATGAGTTTTATGGAAGAACAGGTTCTGGGATATAAAAGCCCTTTATACGGCAGGAGAACCGCACAGTTTAAGATTCATCCCTTTACTTATTTTGAGGCGAAGGAAATGCTTTCTTCTTACACCAATGAAGAACAGGCGGTTCTTTATGGTGTTACAGGTGGAATTCCAGAATATCTTTCCAGAATCAGGAAGGAAAAAACAGTAGATGAAAATATTATAAATCTGTTTTTTGATGAAAGCGGACGTTTGTTTGATGAACCGTCTAATTTGTTGAAACAGGAATTAAGAGATCCTGCTACGTATCACTCCATTATTTCAGCCATTGCAGGAGGAGCCAGCAGGCTTAATGAGATTGCCACAAAAACAGGCTTAGAGACCAGTGGATGTAGTAGTCAGCTTTCGTCTCTTATTAAGCTGGAAATTGTGCAAAAAGAGACGCCTATTACAGAAAGTTCAGGAGGAAAGAAAACCTTATATCAGTTGAATGATACTATGTTTTTATTCTGGTATCGGTTTGTAAGACCAAATCTAAGCAGCATTATGCGGGGGACTGGAGAAATGGTTTATGAAAGAATGGTGAAGTCCCATATAAGTGATTTTATGGGGCCTATTTTTGAAGAGATATGCCATCAGTATTTATTTTTACCACAGGTTTATGCTTCCATTCCTTTTCCCATTGGGAATTTAGGACGCTGGTGGGGAAATAATCCCAGAAAAAAGTGCCAGGAAGAGATCGATCTTATGTCAGTATATGACAATCATGCTTTTTTTGGCGAGTGTAAATGGAAGAATAGTCTGGTGGGAACAGATGTGATTCATACGTTGCAGGAACGGGGAACATTATTTCCTTATACTGAGAAGGTATTTTATATATTTTCTAAAAGTGGATTTACCCAGGAAGCTATAGAATATGCGAATAAAACCAGGGACATAAAACTTATCACTTTTGCTGAAATGAATAGTTGATTTTTAATATACCGATTGGTATAATAACCATAGAAATGTGAGCGATGCATGACGTATAGAAAGAAGGTGGTACACATGGATAACAGAGAGCTGCTTCTGAATACGGCGCTGGAACTGTTTCACGCAAAGGGCTATGATGCGGTTGGCGTGCAGGAAATCGTAGACAGGGCAGGCGTTACCAAGCCCACACTTTACTACTATTTTGGCAGTAAGCTGGGACTTTTGAAGAGTCTTTTAGAAAGCCAGTATAGCATTTTAGAAGAAAAGATTACAGAGGCGTCTAGAACTCCAGGAAACCTTCCGACAGTTCTTTATCAGGTGGCCAGAGTGTTTTTTGACTTTGCAGCATCCCATGAGAAGTTTTATTTGTTCATGTTGGCTTTGCTTTATTCAGGAAGGGAAAATGAAGCATTTCAGACAGTGTCACCTTTAATCGAACGACATTATCAGTTGATTGTGGGGATTTTTGAACATTTTTCAGGAGAACTTGGAAACATGCGTGGCAGGCAGCGTTTGTTTGCAGTAGGTTTTACAGGAGTTTTGAATCACCACATTATGATGGTGAGTTATGGTCTGTCCGAAAATGAAAAATTTGAAATTTCTAATGAAACCACTTATGAAATCGTTCATCAATTTTTATACGGAATTTATACATGATTAGGAGGTTTTTGGGTATGGCAACATGGTATGAAGAGGCAGTGTTTTATCACATGTATCCCATTGGCATGACTGGGGCGCCAAGACAAAACACAGAGGAGGGGGTTGTCCACAGATTTGAACAGTTGGATAAATGGCTTCCTCATATTGCAAAAATTGGCTGTACAGCTATTTATATAGGACCATTATTTGAATCTAGTACACATGGCTATGATACCAGGGATTATAAAGTGGTGGATCGCCGTCTGGGAGATAATGAGGATTTTATCAGATTTGTAAAAAAGGCTCATGAACTAGATATCAAAGTTGTAGTAGATGGTGTATTTAATCATACAGGGAGAGAGTTTTTTGCTTTTCAGGATATTCAGAGAAACCGTGAGCATTCCCAATATTGTAACTGGTATAAGGGAATTAATTTTGGATGGGATAATCCTTATCATGACGGTTTCGGGTATGAAGCATGGAGAAACTGTTTTGAACTGGTAAACCTAAATCTTTGGGAACCGGCAGTGAGAGAGTATTTGCTGGGAGTTATTGATTTCTGGATTGATACTTTTGATATTGACGGTATCCGTTTGGATTGTGCGGATTGTCTGGAGTTTTCCTTTATGGAGGAAATGCGTAGGCGGACATCAGCGAAAAAGGCGGATTTCTGGCTTATGGGTGAGGTGATTCATGGTGATTACAGCCGTTATATCCAGGATGGACAGAGGATGCTTCACAGTGTTACCAATTACGAGTTGCATAAAGGGCTTTATTCAGGCCACAATGACCATAATTATTTTGAAATTGCCCATACCATCCGCAGAGAATTTGATGAAAACGGTGGAATTTATAGGGGAATGAAGCTTTACTCTTTTGTAGATAATCATGATGTGGATCGGATTATCAGTAAGATTCAGAACAAGGAGCATATTTATCCTATTTATACATTATTGTATACACTTCCAGGTATTCCATCTCTTTATTATGGTTCAGAATGGGGCATAGAGGGGCAGAAGCAAGGTGGAAATGATGGCCCCTTAAGACCGGCTGTAAATCTGGAGGAGGTTCTGGAAGCGAAGAAGGATTCCAAGATTTTAAAATGGGTGACCTGGCTTGGAAACATGCATAGGGAGTATAAAGAATGTCTGGCCTACGGAAGATATCGAGAATTACTACTGACGAACAGGCAATATGCTTTTGCAAGATTTACGGAGGATGAATGTCTTGTGATTGCTGTGAATAATGACGAGCAGGAGGTTTCCGTGAGTGTTCCGGTGCCAAGGCAGGATATGAATTATGTAAACTTAGAGACGAAAGAAGAATGGAAGCCTGAGAATGGAAGGCTTCAGATAAGGTTACAGGCAGCAGGCAGTGTTGTTTTGGGTTTCAAAGGTAAAAAGTGATAAAAAGGGGAATGTCTTATGGGAACGAATATGAAGGTAACAGAGTTGGACCGTTATTTGTTTGGTCAGGGAACACATTATGAAATTTATAAGTTATTTGGGGCACATCCAGGCACCCAGAGAAAAAAAGAAGGTGTTTTTTTTGCTGTATGGGCGCCAAGGGCAAAAGGTGTGTCTGTGGTGGGTGACTTTAATGACTGGAATCCAGAGGCTCATGAGATGCAGTGTGATAATGATATGGGAATTTATCAGCTGTTTATTCCAGGGGTGAAGAACGGAGATTTGTACAAATACTGTATTACTACTTATGATGATCGTCTGTTGTATAAGGCAGACCCATATGGAAATTATGCAGAGTTGCGTCCAGGCAATGCATCTAGAGTTACAGATTTAGCGAAGCCGTTTAAGTGGGGTGATGCAGCATGGGTGAAGAAGCGCCAGGAGTTTGACCCTGGTAAGGATGCTATGTCCATTTATGAGGTTCATCCAGGCTCCTGGAAGAAACATCCGGCAAAGGAAGAAGATGACCCTGGATTTTATAATTATCGGGAACTGGCTCATGCTCTGGCTGGTTATGTGAAAGAAATGGGTTATACCCATGTAGAGCTTATGGGGATTGCAGAACATCCTTTTGATGGTTCCTGGGGATATCAGGTAAGCGGTTATTATGCTCCTACTTCTCGTTATGGGACCCCAGAGGATTTCCGATATTTTGTAAACTATATGCACAAAAACAAAATTGGTGTAATCTTAGACTGGGTTCCAGCACATTTTCCAAAGGATGCTCATGGTTTGGCAGATTTTGATGGAACACCCACGTATGAATATGCAGACCCCAGAAAAGGAGAACATCCAGACTGGGGAACCAAAGTTTTTGACTATGGTAAAAATGAGGTAAAGAATTTCCTGATTGCTAATGCACTGTTCTGGATTGAAGAATTTCATGTGGATGGCCTTCGTGTGGATGCGGTTGCGTCTATGTTATATCTGGATTACGGAAGAGAAGCAGGTCAATGGGTTCCCAATAAATATGGGGAGAATAAAAATCTAGAGGCTATTGAGTTCTTTAGACATTTGAATTCTGTGGTTCTGGGAAAACATAAAGGAACCGTTATGATTGCAGAGGAATCTACAGCATGGCCCAAAGTGACAGGAAAACCGGAAGATGGCGGATTAGGATTTAGCCTGAAATGGAACATGGGATGGATGCATGATTTTTTGGAATATATGAAATTGGATCCTTATTTTAGACAGTATAATCATTATAAGATGACATTTTCTACTACATATGCATACAGTGAGAATTATGTGCTGGTGTTGTCTCATGATGAAGTTGTGCATCTGAAATGCTCTATGATTAATAAGATGCCAGGACTTGGGCAGGATAAGTTTGAAAATCTAAAAGCAGGATATTCTTATATGATTGGTCATCCTGGAAAGAAATTATTATTTATGGGACAAGATTTTGGACAGTATCAGGAATGGAGCGAAGCCAGAGAATTGGATTGGTTTTTGTTAGGCGAAGAGAGCCATAGGAATCTGCAAAATTATGTGAAAGAACTTCTGAAGATGTATAAGAAATATCCGGCACTGTATGCTAATGACCAGAACCCACAAGGATTGGAGTGGATAAATGCAGATGATGCTGCCAGAAGTATTTACAGTTTTGTGAGATGGTCACCAACAGGTAGAAATAATTTGCTATTTGTGATTAACTATACTCCAGTGGCACGAGATGACTATAGAGTAGGAGTTCCTAAGAGAAAACAATACAAATTAGTTTTGAACAGCAAGGAACCAGAATTTGGCGGAGATGTTCACAAAGAACAGTTGATATATAAAGCTGTAAAAAAAGAATGTGACGGAAGACCATTCTCCTTTGCATACCCACTTCCAGCTTATGGGGTGGCAGTATTTCAATTTTAGCTGAAACAGGGGGATATTTTCATGGGATTTTATGATTTGCACTGTGATACCATCAGTGCTGTTTATGAGCTTAGAAAGCAGGGAAAACAGGCAGAGCTACGTAGTAACAGTTTGCACTTGGATTTGGAAAAATTGCAAAGAGGCAGTTATGGTTTGCAGACCTTTGCTCTTTTTGTGAACAAAGGGGAAGCAGAGAATTGTTGTCTGGAAGCTAAAAATATGGTAAAGCTTTTTAAAGAGGAGATGGAAAAGAACCAAGATGTAATTTCCCAGGTTTATACCTTTGAGGATATTGAAGAAAATGAGAGAGAGGGAAAGCTGTCTGCACTGCTTTCTCTGGAGGAAGGTGCCATATTTGAGAAAAGTCCGGATGATTTGAAATGGTTTTATGATCAGGGAGCCAGAATTGCTACTTTCACCTGGAATCATGAAAACAGTCTGGGCTATCCCAATGATTTTGGGAATCCAATGAAGGAACGTCCATGGAGTACAGGAAATCCTAGGGGCTTGAAACAAAGGGGAGTGGAATTTCTGGAACAAATGGAAAGACTGCATATGATTCCAGATGTTTCCCATCTTTCGGACGGAGGTTTCTGGGATGTAGCCAGGTATGCCAAACGCCCCTTTCTGGCTACTCATTCCAATGCAAGAGGTGTGGCGCCGGATGCTGCCAGGAATCTTACGGATGATATGATTCGTGCTTTGGCAGAAAAGGGTGGAATTATGGGGCTAAATTTCTGTGTATCTTTTGTGCGGGAAAAATGGACGCCTGGAGAACAAGGGGCTACCATGGAAGAGCTGATTCGTCAGATGAAGTATATTGTAAACATAGGCGGTGAAGAATGTCTGGGACTTGGTTCGGATTTTGATGGAATTGGAGAGGTGCCGGAGATGAGAAACGGTGCAGGAATGCCCAGGTTGGCAGCAGCTATGGAGCAGGCGCATATGCCGTATAGTCTGATAGAGAAAATCTGTTGGAAAAATGTGAGACGGTTTCTAAAAGAAAATTTGTAAACGAAGCAGAAGATTATTGTATGTAGACAAGTTTCTGTTGTCTTGTTATTATACTAGAGTAGCCGAAATACTGAAAATAAAGGAGCTAGAAAATGGATACTCAAAACACAAAGCGTTCATTTGTGCATAATTCCATGAAGGGAATGATGCTTGTTATCCTAGGTGCCTCTCTTTGGGGTGTCATGGGTATTTTTGTCAGGGAATTGTCTGCCTCAGGATATAGCAGCTATGACATTGCTTTTTTGCGATGTTTGCTGGCAGGAATTGGATTTTTTCTTTTTAAAGCTGTTACACAGCCAAAAGTTTTGAAAATCAATGTAAAAGGTTTGATTATTTGCTTTTTATACGGTATTCTTGCCTATGCTATGGGGTTTGTATGTTATGGAATTGCAGTAGAAAGGATTCCTGTAGCAGTGGCAACTGTGTTGATGTTTATGAGCCCTGTCTGGGTCGCAATCCTGGGTGTTCTTGTGTTTAAGGAAAAATTGAGCAAACAGACTGTGTTGGTGATTCTTGTTTGTATTCTGGGAGCTGCTATGGTGGCCGATGTATTTGGAAGTGCTGGCGGGAGTATGGATTTTGTTGGGATCCTGGCAGGAATTATAAATGGTTTTGGTGTTGCCCTGCAGATTATGATTCCCAGATATTTTGTAAAAAAATATGAACGTGATACCATGCTGGTCTACGGATTCCTCGGAGCAGCAGTTGGACTTGCTTTTTTAACGGATTTTAAAACCATTGGGGCAAGCCTGCAAGGTACAGATGTAGCTTCTGTGCTTGTTAATGCTCTTTGTCTTGGACTTTTGTGTACCATGGTTGCCAATGTTTCTGTGGTAAAAGCAACTGCGTATATCAATACTACCACTTGCAGTATTTTATCTTCTCTTGAGGTAGTAGTGGGAGCCGTAGTTGGGATTTTGATTTTTCATGAATCTATGACAGTGTTACAGGTAATAGGAGCCGTAGTTGTTGTATGTGCATCCTTGGGACCTACTTTGTTGCAGAAAAAATAAAAAAATGGTCTATGAACATGCTATATTTCTGTGAGTATGTTCGTAGACCGTTTTTTGTGCCGGTTATTTTATTGATATTTAATTGCTAATGTCTGGAAGTCTTTGACAAAGTCTTTTACTGCGTCTTCGCTGGTTGCCCAGGAGGTGCAGAAGCGGAGGCAGGTGTGTTCTTTGTCTGGTTTACACTGGAAGGTGGTCAGGCAGATTTCGTTTACTTCCTTGGCTAATTCATTAGGGAAGATGGGGAAAATCTGATTGGTAGGAGCCTCGCACAGCAGAGGAATGTTCATTTTCTGAAATATCTCTTTTAAAGGCTGCATAAGTCGGATACTTCTTGCTCCTAATTCCAGATAAAGATTGTCTTTAAATAATTCTTCAAACTGTACGCCAAGCATCCAGCCCTTTGCCAGAATGGCACCTCTTTGTTTCATGTTAAAACGGAAATGGTCTTTAAACACATCATGAACTAAAACCAGAGCTTCTCCAAACATAGCACCGGTTTTGGTTCCACCAATATAAAAGGCATCGCAAAGTTTTGGCAGGTCTGGAAAAGTCAGATGAGTAATGTCATTAGCAGCTAAAGCAGCAGCCAGCCTTGCTCCGTCCATATAGAGATATAAGTCATGGCGCTTGCAAAAAGCATACAGCTCTTCTAATTCTTCTTCAGTATAGACAGTTCCGATTTCTGTGGGATTGGAAATATAAACCAGTTTTGGCTCTACCCAGTGTTCATTTTCGTGTAAATCCAGAACTGGACGGATTAAATCAGGAGTCAGCTTACCATCTTGTGTTATTACCGGAAAAACTTTATGGCCCGTTGCTTCAATGGAGCCAGTTTCATGGGTGTTGATATGACCGGTTTCAGCGCTGATAACAGCCTCATAAGGCTTTAAAACATGGGAGAGAAAGGTAAGATTTGTCAAAGTTCCCCCTGCAATAAAGTGAATATCAACACTATAATCCTCTAGCGCTTCCTGTATTAAATCCCTAGCTGCCTGAGAATGTTCATCTAATCCATAAGAATTGTTTTGATGATAATTAATGGTTTCAAGGGCACGAAGAATATTTGGATGTGCGCCTTCACTGTAATCATTGAGAAAATTATACATGATACAAACCTCTCTTCCTGTGTGAAGTTCCGGAAAATTTCCGGTATTTTGAAAACTATGGGTTTATTCTAACATAGAATGTGAGTTCTGCACAGAGGGAAAAATCAGGTTAGTGTTGAGGTTTTCTGAAATTATAGATATAATAAAGCAAAGCTAAACATAGAGTTTATGCACAAAATGCAGCGTCCATTCATAAATAATAAATTATAATGATGACTTTATTACTTTAATTTTAACAATAGAACTAATTAGGGGAAAGGGAAGGTAAGTATGGAATTCTATAAATATCACAGCTTGGGGAATGATTACTTAGTATATGATTGTAGAAAGAATGAAGAAGAACTAGAGCCTGAGAAGATTATCAGAATTTGTGCGCGTAAATTTGGTATTGGGGCAGATGGTATTGTGGCAGGACCTTACATGCAGGAGGGTCAGATGCATGTAAAAGTTTATAATGCAGATGGTTCAGAGGCAGAGCAGGGAGGAAATGCCATTCGTATTTTTGCCCATTACTTAAAGAGCATCGGGGAAGTTCAGAGAGAAAGTTTTTCTCTGTTTACGAAAAGTGGTGAGGTGGAAATTCGTTTTTTGAACCGAGAAGGAACCAGGATTCAAATGACTATGGGCAGACTTTCGTTTAGCAGTAAGAAGTTGGGGCTTTCGGGACCGGATAGAGAAGCAGTTCATGAATATTTTAACTTTGGAGGAGAAGAGTATGACTGTACCTGCGTTTCTACAGGGAATCCTCACTGTGTTATGATAACTGAGGATATTTCCAGAGCAAAAATATGCGGAATTGGAAAATATTCAGAATGTGCAGATTATTTTCCAGACAGAACCAATACCATTATTGTAAAAATTTTAGATAAGAACAACATTCAGATTGAAATTTTTGAGCGAGGTGTGGGATATACTCTTTCTTCGGCAACTTGTAGCTGTGCAGCAGCTGGAGCAGCCCTTCGTCAAGGATTGATTGATTCGGATGTTATGGTACACATGCCGGGAGGAAAGCTGTGGACCCAAATTGATGAGGAATGGAATGTAAAGATGATAGGCAGTGTGAAGCGAATTTGCAAGATAGAGTTGTTTGAGGATTTTTTCCACTAGAATGTCTATGGAACTATCAAATTAAAACAGGAGAAGAATAAAACAAATGGAAAATCTTATACTATCCTTTAATGTAATCGCCCCATTATTTTTTCTCATGGTCATTGGTTATATACTGGTACATGGGACAAAATTGGCAGATAAGGACCTATGTAGTAAGGCGAATGCCCTGGTGTTCAAGGTGTTCCTGCCCTGTATGCTTTTTAAAAATATTTATCAGAGTGATATTAAAACGCAGATGCAAGGAGAACTCTGCCTGTTTGCAGCAGGCAGTCTTCTTGTGCTGTTTTTGCTTTTGTGTCTGATTGTGCCCAGGATTGTGAAGCAGGAGAACCAGCAGGGAGTTGTTATTCAGGGGATTTTCCGAAGTAATTATGTGATTTTTGGAGTGGCGATTGTAGAGAAAATGTATGGTCCGGAAAACACAGTCACAGCAGCAGTTCTAAGCGCTATTTTGGTACCTATGTATAATTTTTTGGCTGTGATAGCTTTATCTGTGTTTGGAGAAAAACAAGAGCACAACTGGAAAAAAATCATTGGTAATATTGTGAAGAATCCTTTAATTTTTGCATCTGTTCTGGGAATTATTTTCTCTTATACTGGAATTCCTCTTCCTCAGGCGGTAGAAACAACCATTGGGGATTTGGCAAAACTGGCAACACCCATTGCATTTCTGATTCTCGGTGGGGATTTTGATTTTTCCAGGATAAAAGGAAACTTAAAGACAGCGGGCGGAGTTATTTTTGTGAAAATGATCGCATTGCCTATGGTGATGATTCCCATTGTAGTTAGTATGGGATACCGAGATGCAGACCTTTTGGCAGCTTTGCTGGCTTATCAGACTCCGGTAGCTGTGTCTAGTTATATTATGGCTCAGCAGGCAGGTGCAGATGAGCAGCTTGCAGGACAATTAGTGGTGTTTAGTTCGGCGGTATCCATAGTCACGTTATTTACTACTATTTTTCTTTTAAGGCAGCTTGGCTATCTGAGTTGATGAAAGTTCTTTAGTGGTGTAAAGAGAGAGCTTCTTGATATAGCTGTTCTCTGTAAATACAATGTTCAAAATTACATCTTGCTTCCATGGCCGGCTGAGAAAATTTACGTCCTTCTTCCTGCTTCATTCTCAGAAAGAGAGTTCTTAGAAGATTAGAATTTTGGGTATTTATTAAATCCAGGTAATACTCCACGCTTTCCCGATTTCCTTTGGAAATAGCGGTTTCAAAAGCATGGCGAATAGCTCGTTCCACACTAGAAGGTTTTGTGTTACGTTTTTTGGCAATAGCTACATATAAAGAATAGATTTTGCAACAACTGTCAACGAGAAAATGTTGACAGCGAAACTAGATTCAGTTACAATATGAATGTAATGTGACATTAATGAGAGTGCTAAAAGGGGAATGACTACATTGAGAGACAGAATTAAAACAATACGGAAAAATGCCGGAATGACACAACAGCAATTTGCGGAAAAACTTGGTGTTTCCAGAAATACGATTGCGACTTATGAAACAAGTGTAAGAGTCCCTATTGATGCAATCATTGTTTCTATTTGCCGAGAATTTGGGGTCAGGGAAGAGTGGTTGCGTACTGGAGAAGGGGCGATGTACCAGAAAACCACACTAGACTTGGAATTATCCAAGTGGTTTGGGCAGATATTGAAAGAAGAAGATACCTCTTTTAGAAAGCGTTTTTTTTGGCGCTTATTAGTCTGAAAGAGGAAGAATGGCAATCTCTGGAGCATCTTGTGGAGGTCTTGTTTTCTAAGACTGAAACTAGAAGAAAGGCTTGAAAATCCATAATTTTAGCTTGACAAAGGACCACTTCTATGATACGCTTGAACAGCGACAGTGGAAGTAGGTCTTTTTTTTGTGCCTAATTTGCCGCAGATGCGGTGGACTTAATACGAAAAGGAGGTCTTTGTCGCCGTAACAAGACGTTGCATAGAGGCAGTTACGTGAAGCTGCCTGCGATAAAAGACACATGGAGGTGGAGAAGTCGTGCGCGTAAGAATCACATTGGCATGTACAGAATGTAAACAGCGTAATTACAACATGACAAAAGA
>ERZ1673739.499-NODE-499-length-54390-cov-8.845514_pt1 | contig 54390 bp, 46 predicted proteins | sample MGYA00580210_ERZ1673739 | MGnify/ENA primary metagenome ERZ1673739 (study PRJEB41218, sample SAMN15661749) | gut metagenome | host: Homo sapiens | place: Canada: London | collected 2015-08-20/2019-03-30 | study: EMG produced TPA metagenomics assembly of... | reverse complement strand
TTTAATCTTTATAAAAATCATAATTAAACATTAATTTTGGCAACTATTAAAAGAAACAAAGCTACCGCCTTGTTTCTCTTTATTCCTACATAACCGTGATAATCGACTTTCCAGCCGTTACTTCACCATATTTTTCTAATTTTAATGTTTTTCCTTTAGTATCTAGAAAAACAATCATAATTGTATAGTCAATATTTTCATTTCTTAAATAATTAAGATCTAGTTTAATAATTTTTTCACCAGCTCCAACTTTTTGATTTTTCTTTTTTAATATTGTAAATCCTTTTCCTTTTAAATTAACGGTATCTAGTCCAATATGAACCAAGATTTCAACACCGTCATCTCGTGTAATTCCAAAAGCATGACCAGTAGGAAATAATGTCGTTAATACTCCTGAGCAAGGGGCACAGACCTCTGACGAGGTCGGAACAATAGCAACCCCTTCTCCCATTACTTTTTTTGAAAATACATTGTCATCAACATATTCAAGATTAAAACTGACTCCATTTACAACTGCATATACATTATTTGTATTTTTTTGATTATTTTTTAATGATTTAAATATCTTTATCATAGTATTAACTCCTAAATTTGCTAATGACTATTTTGTTGGAAGTTTTTATTTTTTACTGGAACATCTTCAAATCCTGAGAAATAACTCACCACACTAGATACAACAAATGCCGCAATAATTGCGATAATGACGCCAATAATCGTTTCCCCATAAATAGGAAGTGCCAAAATACTAGGATTACCATAAGCAAATGCCTTTACTCCAAAAAATCCAGCAATACAACCGCCAACTGCACCACCAGCCATAACACCATACATTGGCTTTTTTAGACGCAGATTGATTCCGTAGATAGCCGGCTCTGATACCCCGGCTAGAATAGCCCCGACACCACTACTAATCGCTTGTGAACGTAATTCTGGATTCTTAGTTTTTAGTGCTACCCCAAAACAAGCTCCTCCCTCAGCAACATTATGAACAAATTGTGTTGGCCTTAAAAAACCTTCATAACCTAATGATGCAATACTTTGCATCATTACAGGGCCAAAAACAGTATGCATTCCTGACATTATTACAAATGGCAATACACCACCGAGAGCTCCAAGCGCAAATGGACCAATCGTGCTTTGCATCCAAACTAAGAAATTAATAAAATATTCACCAGCAAAAAAACCAATTGGGCCTAATACAGTAAGGGTTAAAAGACTTGCAAGAACAAGCGTTAATCCACCAACAAAAATTCCTTTAAACATTCCCGGTAAATACTTATTCAAAAGCTTTTCAATATTTGCAACTGCTACAGTTGATAATATTGCTGGTAAAAAAGATGAAGCATAACTTGCTGAATAAGCTGTGAAGCCTAATATTTTTAAGGGCTCTTCAGCACTTAACATCCCAATAATATCTGGATGGATCAGTAGACAAGCTACTATCATTGAATAAATAGGTGTACTTCCTAATCTGATTGCTGCACCGTATGCTACAAAAACAGGCATAAAGTAGAAAGAAGTATTAACAATACCATTTATAACTAGATATGTTTGATTATCAACAATTTCCGGCCACGCTAATGAGGTTAGTACCAAAAATACTTTTATTAATCCAGCTACAGTAAGCCCAGGAATCATTGGTGTAACACATGCAGATAAGAAATTGAAAATATTTTTTATTCCTCTTTTCCAAATTGGCGAATCATCTTTTTCTTTAATATCTTCATCCAAAATTTCATCAATAATTTCTGCTACTTCAAAATTATAATTTTTAACTACTTGAGTAAATGTCGCAGATAAATTTTTCCCCATAATTATTTGAAATTGACCGGCACCAAAGGTTGAGCCCAACACTCCATCAATTTCATTAATCTTATCTTGATTAACTAGATTTTTATTTTTTAATACAAATCGTAATCTTGTAACACAGTGGGTTACATATTTAACATTATCCTGTCCGCCAATCGCTATAATGATTTGATCGGCTATTTCTTTATAATCCATATTATTCTCCTCTATATTATTCTTGAAATATGTACTAATAAATAAAATCGTTCCGCCTCTGATAGTACATAATCAAATTCTTCATTTAAATATCTTTCGATTGAATCTAACGTAATACCTATTTTTTTATTAATATCTGACTTAGCACTTATTATTAATTTTTCAAAATTCTCATCATCACTTTCACCCTTTATCACCCGCTGCATAAAAAATTTAAGATGAATCACTAGCCTAGAATAATACAGTGAATCTTCCTGTAGTTCAAGGCCAAAATTAGCTTCAATTATATTTAAAATATCATCTATGCTCTTTAAAATACTCGTTGTTTTGCTTACATTATTATTAAACTCAGCATTAATTAAGTGAAATGCTATAGCACTTGCCTCTTTTTTATTTAAATTTATTTGATAATATCTATTAATCAAATCTAATGCTTTAAGGCCGACTTCATATTCTTCATGATAGAATCTTTTTATTTCTTCACTAACTAAACTATAACTACCATAACCCTTTAGATAATTTTTGGAAACAAAGTTAATATGGTCTGATAGCGATACTAATAATCCTTGATTAAAATTTCTATTTAAATCAGTTTTTGCCATATCTATAATTTCTTGGGTCAATTCAATACATTTAAATGGAATTTCATTCAGTAAGGCTTTAAATTGAATTTTCAATAAATTATTTTGTAACGTATAAAGCTTGTAATTTTCTTTCATTGTTATATAATCATTAACTTTATGATTAAATCCTACGCCATTACCGATAATAATTATTTCTGTTCCATTTTCTAATATTTCAATGGCATTATTATTTAAGATTTTATTAATTCTATAGTATTTATTTTTCATATCTAATCCTCTACATTTATTAAAATGTTAAATCAGACCCGTTTGTTTTAATTACCTTCTTATACCAATAAAATGAATCTTTTCTATAACGCTGTAATGATCCTTGTCCATAATCATTCATATCAACATATATAAAACCATAGCGTTTCTTCATTTGTCCACTAGCTAAAGATATTAGATCTGTACATCCCCACATAGTGTATCCAAAACATGGTACTTTATCAATGACAATAGCATCTCTCAATTGTTTTAAATGTTCAGCCACATATTTTATTCTGTAATAATCATGAATTTTTCCATTTTCTAAAATATCTACTGCTCCCATTCCATTTTCAATAACAAATAATGGTTTTTGATAACGATCATAAATTTCATTTAAACAATAGCGTATACCTAATGGATCTATTCCTGCACCCCATTGGGTCTTTTTTAAATACGGATTGGGTTCCCCACCCATATGATCAACTTTAGAACCAGCACTAACAATTGAAGAACGATAATAACTAAATGAAATAAAATCTAAAGTATGTTTTTTAATCAAGTTTCGATCTTCCTCACTTACTTTCAATTTGACATCTTTCTTATTAAAAATATCTTTTGTATAATTTGGATATGACCCGCGAGCCATTACATCAACGAAAAATAATGCTTCACGTCGCTTACAATAAGTGGCAAAAACATCTTCAGGATTACATGTAGCTGGATAAATTTCGCTTAATGCAAACATTGCGCCGAATTTTATGTCTCCCATAATTTTCTTTCCCTGACTAATTGCTTTAGCACTTGCTACAAACATATGATGAACTGCTTGATATCTCGTCTGACTATCTTGTCTATGGGTTCCCATTTGAGCGTACCCACCTAAATTATTTATTTCATTAAAAGTAATCCAATATCTTACTTTATCTTTAAATCGGTTAAATAGTGTTGTTGCATAATTTACATAGCATCCAATCGTTTCTCGCCCCGCCCAACCATCATATAATTCACATAAATGAAAGGGTACTTCATCATGACAAATTGTAATCATTGGTTCGATATTATATTTTAAAAGTTCATCAATTATCATTTCATAAAATTTCAAACCATCTTCATTTGCTTTTTCTTCATCACCATTTGGAAAAATTCGACTCCATGAAATAGAAAAACGATAAACTTTAAATCCCATTTCTGCAAACAAAGCAATATCTTCTTTCCAATGATGATAGAAATCAGTCGCTTGATGGCTCGGATAATATATATCATCATAAATATACGGTATAGCTCCATCGGGAATTGAGTCTCGATAATCAATACTCCCCCTCGTTCCATTATTTAATTTTAAAGTAATTTGTCTTTCTTTATCTATGTCACCAGCAGTTTCAAAATCATGACTCGATAAGCCTCTTCCTTTTTCTTTATATCCACCTTCATATTGAAAACAGGCTGTAGCACCTCCCCATAAGAAATCTTTTGGAAACCTGATCATTTTCTTACCTCTCTTCCTCTCTAATTTGCCAATATAAAAAGGGCAATACCAAAAAGAAGCTAAATTCTTTTTTGGTATTGCCCCTTGTTTTTCCCGGGTAACAAGCCATATTTAATTGACACTTATATTTTATCATATAATTTATTTTTTGCAAGGGCTTTCAAAAAAATAAAACTATTTACAATATTTTGCTTATTAAAAGTAAAAGCACAAACACATAGGTAAAGAGACTAAGTAAAACAGCTCCAATGTATCTAATTATCAAAATACCAGTGAGAGTAAATATTCCTTTTTTGAATTTGGAATTTCTATCCTCATAATCATTAGAATAAAGTCAATCAAATAAATATCTAAAGCTATTGATGAAAACAATGTTTTAAAAAGATTTGATTCTAAAGTGATTTTCTCCATTTACAACATAGTCACTTATCACATAGATGCTACCAGCACCATAAAGATTGCTCCAATATTAAAAGTACTTAAATAAGTTACTGTCAAAGATGGCATTATCGCTTGAATAAACGGCAAAACAAACCTTCCAATGTTATATACAGAAGCATTTAACATAGAGACACCTTTCATTGTTTTGGAATCTCTTAATTTAACATGATAGCCAACAACCGCCATAATTATATTATTTAAAATTTCTAGAATAATAAAAAGCATGATATTTTATGTCAATCGAATCTCACGGTTCCCGCAAGCAATGTCCATGGACATGTAATGTTTGTTATAAGTAAAGCAAGAACATACGAATCACTTTCTTTAATATATCCTCTTAATTTTATAAAACATGCTAAAAAGATAATCAAAATAAATACCATTGCTTGTTGTATTACTGACGTCATAAATTTTTATCTTCTATTCTTTTGTAATTACTATGCTTATACTTGATGTATCGATTTTAATAATTCAATACCCGTTTTTGTTTTAAATATTTTTTCCATAAAATTTCTTATATCTTCAACGGAATAATTGCTGCTGTTTCAAGAGCTTTTAAGTCTTGCTGATTCAGTTTTACTAATTCACCAATGTTTTAGCATAAGCATGCACTTTTAAGAAATGTTTAATGTTATAGTTATTTCCATTAGCATATTTAATCATTTTATTTGCAATATTATAAATCATCACAATCCTTCTTAATCTAATAATTAATCCTAATAAAAGAATAATCTTCATATCTATTAAAATAAAGATTTTTTATATTCTCACTTATTTTCATTATTTAATAAAAAAAAGCGCAACTAAATTACGCTCTAAACTTTTATATTTTTGATAGCAGTACGATTGTCTCCACATTCGTCTGGGAACGACGGGAAAATGCTGTTGCATTCCTCGCCGTCACCAATAACTACGGGAAAATGGAAGTCGATTTGTTTAACTCTTCTTCCATCTGATTGCTTTTGCTTGTGGATCTCTATCTTATCAATAAATAGAGCCATAAGCTCTTTTTTCTCTTGATCTTTCATTTTATCATATATATCACTGAATTTGATGAGTAAATTGTAAATTTTGTCCTGAGAAACTTTGTTTTGTTCTACAGAGCGGATGCAGGACTTTTTATCATCTATGTCATCCTCGACAGCAACAAGTTCATCATAAAGTCTTTCCATCGCATCGGAAATTTCTAGATATTTACGTTCATAATGCTTATCGTCATAATTAAGATTATCCTTTTCGATAGATCTCATTTTGAGAGCATTTTCAATCTTGCGTTTCTTCTTTGCTAATGCATCAATCTCTTTTTGAATATCGTCAACATCAACCGCTTCACCGATTTTGGCATACACAGCACTTTTGAATTTATCAGATGCTACCAGAGACATGATGATATCTCTGACTTCCTGATCAATCTTCCTTGCACCAATCTGTGTCTTAAAAGAACAGCTATGTCCAGTCTGTCCAAATTGGTGCTTGCACTTGTAGTAGTAATATGGATCGTAAGGTGTTCCATCCGCTCTTTTCTTAGTACGGTTGACTGCTCCATAAAGGGGAGAGCCACATTCAGGACACCTTAGGAGCGTAGATAAGATATATTCATGATCCTTGTCTTTTTTCTCTGATTTACCCATGGTTGCAAGCCTTTTTTCATGTGCTAGCTGCCATGTTTCCTCAGAAACAATTCCGTCATGCTGACCTTCATAAACATCATATTCATCCTGCATTCTTGTTACTGTAACTCCACGCATACCTTTTACCATGTAATTCTTTCTCTTTCCATAAGCAAGTTTACCCATATAGAACTCATTGTCGAGGATTCTGACAATATGTTCACGGGAAAACTCTGTTAAGAAATCAATTTTTCTGTTGCTATGTTTCTTTAGCACATTTGGTGGTGTTTTTTTATATCCGTGCTCATTAAGCCATCTTGCTACACCGTCAGCACCAAGATTAGTTTTAATGTATTTATCATAGATAAGACGCACTATAGCAGCCTGTTCTTCATCAATAACCATTTTGCTATCCTTGCCATCCTTTTCAATTTGATAGCCATAAGGAGCAATACCACCAACCCAGAAGCCATCTTTAACACGACCTCTTCTACCATTCATTGATTGAACCAGAATGTTTTCTCTTTCAAGCTCAGCAACAGCAGCTAGAACAGGAAACATAACCTTACCCATGTCAGCACCACTATCAAGATGATCTTCGGCACAGATTAAATTAACTCCATAATCCTGCATATCTTCAAGATATGCTAAAATATCACGCACATTTCTGCCAAATCTGGACAATTTGAAAACAAGAACAAATTGGACATCATCCTTATTACTTCGGATATCTTCCATCATTCTCATGAATTCTTTTCTCGTTTCAGCGCTTTTACCAGAAACACCTTCATCAGAATAATGATCAACCACCGTCATTCCCTCAAACTCAGCGTAATCCTTTAGGTACTGATATTGCGCTTCAAGACTGTGACCTTCTTCGACTTGTTTTACTGTAGATACACGAGTGTAAATATAGCATCTTGAACCTCTTCGCTGCACTTTCTTATTAGCAGATTCAACAATCAGATCATCCATGCTGTACTTTTGATTTGCCATATACAACGTTTCCTCCTTTCTCCGTTTTTATGAAGCTTTACAGGAAATGCAAGAACCCTCAGATTCTTGCACTCCTGCTTCGTTGTTATCATTAAATGAAGTATCATACTTCATAATCATTTCAATTACATAATTTACGCAGCGTTGAAAAGCTGCTTCTTGTTCAATCCCATTCTATTTATTTCTCCTTTCGCGTTTGTCCTCCTTTACTCTTTTATTCTTTTATTCCTTTATTCTTTAACGGCTTCAAAAGCCTAATTTTTTTCTAATTCCTATTATTCTTCTGGTTCACCAAAGAGTTTTATGTACTCGTCAATGAAATTGTGATGGCATAGCCATTTTTTTGCTTCATCCTCTGAAATAGGAATAATGTCTGATGATCCACACCAACAATCGCCAGTACAGGAAGCGTATCTGCTCCTAGCACCACCGCTACCATAAATGAAGAATTCTTTTGTTTTCTTCTGGTAGAGTTCTTCATGAAAGCGATCAAAATCGCTATTTGTATCATAGTAGTATGCCGCTACATTGTTTGCGGTTTCTGTGTTATACATCTTTCCATTGATGATCTTTCTCATATTTTCTCACCTCCTTTCTTAACAGATGAATTTGAAAAGATAAACGTATCTATCTTCTTCGCCTAAGTCTTTGATATCATCATCAATTTCTTTTTCAACCACATCTAAAGAATCACATTCTCCATCTTCATGGACATACATTTTATTGTTGTCCGCATCCATCATGAAAGCTGGAATCATATCGCTCTCTCCCCATCGTCCATTCCATTCTGACATTTTAAGAGATCCTACATGTTCTCCGTTTTTACCTTTAAGATACCATATACCTTGGGTGTAATCAGTCCATGAAAACCCAGCAAGTTCCATTTCTGTATTTTCTTCTTCGGTTGCATAAGGACCATAATTAACATAAATGATAGAGTCAAATAACCCTTTGTCATTGTGATCAGTATAAATTTTTCCATCAATGACTTTATAGTAGCCACATTTATTGATCATGTCTTCAATACTGTCATACTTGTTCATTTGTATTATTTTATCTAAGTCTTTGAGGCTCTCTTCAAGACCTTTCTCTGCAAGCATTTTTTCAACGATTTTTCTATCATACTCATCTTCAATAGGGCCACCAAGTAATGCTTCCTTGAGGTACTGATGTCTCATGAAAGAATGCTGCGTATATCTGAAATCACTCTCAAAATCTTCAACTGTTAAATCTGTGAGATGTAACTCAACCTTTGCATCATACATATACTTTTCAAGTTCTCTTTCAAATTCTTCTGCATTGATAAACTCCTCTAATTTTCTTCTTGATACGATAATTGCTGCTCCATTCATAATGTATATCCTCCTTAACTCTATTTTTATTTTGATATTTATTCCGCATTTTGTATCATAATCAGAGTATAGCACAGATCTTATTTCTGTCAATGCTTTTGATACAAATAATTTCATTCGTATCATAATATCTTTATTTTGGGTTGAATATTGACTTTTGTATCATTTTGATATAATCTATGAGAAGGAAGGAGGTATTACTATGTATTTTTTTAATCCGTTCAGTTTTCCGTTTGGCTTAATTAGTGCTGATTACCTAGATTACGATCAATCACAAACTTATAGTCAAATAAGTGAACAAGTATGTAATACATTCAGAGAAAGAATGAAAGCATACTGCGAAAAGACAGAAATACCATTTCCAGAAATCTTCAATGATAATGAAAGTATCATTATTCTTTGGAAGAATGCTCCCGATTCTACTAATGGAAAGGTTGCACTTAACAAAACTATCGAAATGCTCTGTGATCCTTTCAACAGGGTTGACTTGATTTATATATGCTCTGTGAATGATATTATCGGTACAGATGGTACAGATGCCTTTATTCGATTTGTATCTAAGTTGACCTTAAATAGCAGAAAGTATGTTTTCTTAGATAATGAGTATTTTTCATATAAAGAGCTAAGTGAACAACCATCTGAATTAACTGAATTCATCAACAAGGTATCAGATAATTCATTTGCGTTAACTCTTGTTGGAACGGTGGTTAATGAGTTAGAAAAACTTCTTCCTCAAAATGTACCTGAACCGATAGATCAATTCATAGAATTTTACTGGAAATGGCAGAAAGCAGATGTGGCGGTGGATGCTTGTAAAAGTGATTTGGGTATAACTCACAGAACTTTTTATAAATACTCAGCACTATACGAGACAACCCCATATTACTGTGAGCACTTAAAAATTCTGAATCATCTTAGCCATATGGATAATCGTATTAATAGCTATGCGAAACGTGGCGAATTGCCTGATAAAGACGCTTATTTATCAGACATGAAGGAATTAGAATCAGGATTCATCACAGCAGATGATATCTGTAAGAAATACAATATTGCTTCAAGCATCGACATTAACCGAATTAAACTGGCATTGCTTGAAGGTAGACGAAAAGCACGATAAGAAATGCCCTGTGCAGGATCATCACCTACACAGGGCATTAGTATTATTATTTATTTGGCTGGAACCATTATTACAGTACCGACTTCAACAGCTCCATTGCGCTTTCTTCGGCTGGATCATTAGTTCCCAGTTCACCACGGAAAGCACGTGCAAGAACAGATTTCTTCATGGTATCAATCTGATCAAGAACAGTTTCAGCAGCTTCTTTAGATTGATCCATTCTCGGCAGAATACCATTTGCTAATTCTACAATTTTTAACTGTTCTTCCATTGACGGTACAGGTAAAGTTAATGTTTGAAGCTTTTTGCCATTAACACCTGGCTGCGCAATACCTTGACTAAGTTCCATGATTTGACCCCAGTATTTCGGTGATTGCATAAACAGGTAAAGGTATTCTGGTGCCAGAAGTTCCTTTTTACTTATAGAGACACGAATAAGATAGGATGCAAAAACAGAATCAACATCATCCATAACCATATAACTTTTTCCAGTTGTTGCTCCTGTTCTGGCTACTACAATATCCCCAATCGAAAGAACATATTTTTCTTTCGTTTCATCATCTATTTTGCAATACGGCACCTCGTTCCACAGCACTTTTCCGTCCTGAATGTCTGTAATTCTAAGAAAATGTGGTCCGATTTCATCAACCGATGATTTTTCTGTATAGCCATACTGACTTGTTGAGTAATCTCCTAAAGGTGCTTCAACCCAGCTATTCAGTCCAACACCATGTTCCTGTCTCCACTGGGCTGTCAGTTCACCAGTAAAAGCCTTATGCAGAATAGCGGACTTACGCAGTTCAAAACCATCTACAACAGCCTGAGCCTTTTCCTTGGCTTCATCTAGCTTTGCAAAGATGCTTTCGATACGGTCAACAATGCGCTGCTGTTCGGTAAGAGGCGGGATAGGCACAGGTATAGCATTCATTTTATCCTGAGTTAACTTTGGTTGTGCCGAACCTGTAACATATGGGGCTAAATCAATAGAATTAATGTAGTTACACAGAAAAGTTCTAGTTGTTATAGCAGAACTATCTAGTGTATGGGCATGATTGTTTACCCAATATTTACCGCTTGCCAGAAATGCAATAGGTGTACTTCTCGATAAAAGATTTGCTCCATCTTCACCTATCAATAATAATTCTTGGTCAAAAATATAGTTATCAACCTTATCAATAACACCTGATGCTCCATAGTAGTCATATATTTTTTCTAATGCAGAGCGCTGCTTAGTCGACAAGGGAATACGTTTAGAATCATAATTTATCGTTGCTCTATCGAATCTAACCCAATTCCAATTTGTTGGGATTTCATACGGTTGCTCCTCAATTGGCACTAATGCCTGTTGCAGCTTTTCTTCTGGCGTTAGCGTTGCTGCCGCCTTTTTACCTTTAGCCATATTACACCTCCGAACCGCTGAGAGCTTTCAGTTCCTTTACAACACTCATAAGAAGGTCAACTGCTTCTTCCAGCTGTGCAATAGCTTCTTCTCCGCTTTCAATCGGATCAGGTAAATCCTCATAATCAACGATAGAATCATCACGGATTAAGCCAAGATCAAGACTATTGCCTTTTTCTGCAATCTGCTCACGGGTAAAGCAGCTCCATCTTTCATCCTGAACAGCAGAACGATCCTCAGCTTCATAAGCTGTTTCAAAGTCTGCAAAATGTTCTATTTTCAAGGGGTTGGTCTTGCCGAAAGAAGGCATATTGGTTCTGAGATCATAGAACCATACTTCTTTTGTGTTACCCTTATCGGTCTTTTCTCGGGTAAAGAAAAGAACATTGGTCTTAACGCCCTGAGCATAGAAAATACCAGTAGGCAGACGAAGGACGGTATGCAGATTACACTTATCCATTAAGTCAACTCGGATTTTTTCACCTTCACCATCTGCAAACAGTACGTTATCAGGCAGAACGACAGCTGCACGGGCTTTACCATCAGCCTTTAAGCTGCGGTAAATATGCTGCAGGAAGTTCAGCTGCTTATTGCTGGTAGGAAAAGTAAAGTCATCACGGGTTGCACGCTCTCCACCTTTCTTGGTTCCGAATGGTGGGTTAGTCAAGACTACATCATAGCCCTTCATGCTTTTTCCGATGTTGGATAAAGTATCTCCGAGTACAATTTCTCCTTCAATATCATGGAGCATTGCATTCATAAGAGCCAGACGGTGGGTGTCATGAACAAGCTCAACACCTGTAAATGCCTTTTCACGCTCAAATGCGGCTGTGTCTGCATCCAGATCAAAGAAATCATCTGTCTGCTCACGGACATACTGGTTAGCCGCAATCATGAATCCGAAAGTTCCGCAAGCAGGATCGTTGCAGCGTTCACCAGCCTGAGGTTTAATGAGACGGGTCATGACGTCTATTAAAACACGTGGGGTGAAGTACTGTCCTGCGCCAGACTTCTTCTCGTTTGCATTCTTTTCAAGGAGCCCTTCATAGAGATTGCCAAGTCCTTCTTCACGTGCAGAGAACCAATCCAGACCATCAATGGTAGTAATTATCTTTTCAAGGTTCTTAGGCTCGTCAATGTTTGTGGCTGCTCCTTGATAAATTTCACGGACACGACCTGTGCAGTTTTCGCCCAGGTGGTTCAGCAGCTCCTTGTAAAATTTCTTTAATTCAATACCGCTTTTCGCAGTCAGTTCATCCCAACGATAGCTTTCAGGGATCTGGCTTTCTGCGCCAGTTTCCTTAGCCATTTTCAGGAACAAAATATATGTCAGCTCAGTAACGTACTGATGATAGGTAATACCATCATCACGGAGTACATTACAGAGATTCCAAAGCTTTGATACAATCTCTTGTGTTGTCATGCTGTTCTTCCTCCATCATCGTAAAGATACTCGTTCAGTTCCAGTACGATGCTTTCTAATTTATTTCCGAATACCTTGTTAATCTTATTAAAGCCGCCCTGCGCCTTGAATCTGCCATCTTCATCAAAGACAGTAACATTCAGAATAGATTCTTCCATCAGATATTTTTCCATACGGGCAATCCAGTTCAATTCCTGCTTTGAGAAGTTATGCGCCTTTTTCAGCTTATCAACGGCTTTTCTGATTCTGGCTTCATGCGAGATCAGCGCAGAACCGATAGCATAACGGCGAATCAAGCTGATAATATCGGCGGTGATTTCCTCATTGGTCATCTGAGAAATAGCGGTATTCAACTGTTGTGTAGTGAATCCTTCTCTGTCCAAGGTCAGGCGCAGAGATTTCAGGCTGTCTCGGGTAAGCTCCTTCGGTCTTGTGCACACAATGTTTAGTGCAGCAATCTCGTTCAGATTGGTCTTAACATACTGCGCAAAAGCATCCAAGTAGTCCTCAGGCTTTTCACCCTTACCGTAACCTCTTGTATGTTCCAGAAGTTCATCTTCCTCATTGGAAATGACAACGGGCTTGTTTCCGTTTGCCTTTGTCTGTTGCAGCATCTTAAACATATCAGCATAAGCAAGCAAACGCTTCTTTGCATCCTCTGGATTCTGCTTCTGGATATCAACAATGAACTGTGTCGGATCCTGTCCGCCAGTCATGCTGATAAAGTGTTCCAGTGTTTTGCCGCTCATATTGCGCTTTTTACGCTGCAATTTCGCAACGATCTGGTTGATCTGATGCTGTACCTGTTTCTCATCCTCCATGACTTCCAGACCTTCAAGCAACTGTGTAAAGGTTGTAGTCGGATTTGCAACAACAGGCTTCATGGTATTAACTTCTTCCAAAGAATCATATACACCGACAGGATCATAGATCTCAAAATGGGTCTTATGAATCTCGGAGCAAAGTCTTGTTGCACGACCAAGCATCTGTTCAAACAGGATTCTGGATCTTACTCGGCGCATAAATACAAGCGTTGTAATCTCGGGAACATCAATACCAGTAGTCAGAAGATCTACGGTTACAGCAATACTCGGATAACGCTCATTCTTGAAACGCTTAATAACTTCCTGAACCTTCTTCTTGTTGCCACCACCGACAGATCCAGTAATCTTCATGATAGCATCGTTATCTACGCCAGTTTCGGCATAGATTTCTTTCAGGATCTTAACAATCAGATCGGCGTGCTGATCATCAACAGCATAAATCAGGGTCTTACCCTGTACCTCTGGTGTTTCAGGATCAATATCACGGGCAATCTCAGCCAGAACCGTTCTGTTAAAAGGCTCAGTAATAACCTGACGATTGAATTTCTCTACATCAAAATTCAATTCGTCATTCAAAAGCTCGGCATTTGTGATTTCTCCAGTAATAGGATCATATACAGTGACGGTATCGCCCTCTTTGTAGTGAATACCCTCCTTACTGAGCTTTGTTGTTAATTCGTGCGGTGCATCGTGGTCAACAAGATAACCTTCGATAACCGCTTCACGGTAAGTATATTTATATACAGGTTGTCCGAAAATCTCGGTTGTTTGTAATGCAGGAGTAGCCGTCAATGCGATCTTAGTCGCATCGAAATACTCAACTACAGAACGATATTTACTCTGATAATCTATCTGATCTCGGTAAAGGAGTTCATCTTCTCCCATTTCCTTATCCAGAATATAGCCACGATGGGCTTCATCAATGATTACAAGATCAAAGTCGGTAACTGCAGGCATGGTATCTTCATCATTATAAAGAATACGTTTCACCATGCTCTGTACTGTTGCAACCTGAATTCTGGTTTCTCGTTCAATCGCTTTATCTTCCAGCCCTTTGATGTTGTAGATATCATCAAGGGTCATAAGATCTTCCAGTTTAACTTCTTTGAATACGTCAGATGCCTGTTCTCCGAGAGAAGTTCTATCTACAAGGAACAGGATTCTACGGAAACGACCAGTCTTTAAGAATCGGTAAATCATACCGAGAATGGTTCGGGTCTTTCCTGTACCAGTAGCCATTGCCAGAAGAACATTCTGCTGTCCGTTCAGGATCGCATTTTCAGCAGCTTGAATAGCCTTTAACTGATATTCACGCAGATTCAGACCATCTTTGTCTCGGAGCAGATCATACGGCATATCCTGTAATGCTTTATTTCTTGCAGCGATATCTTTTTCCAGCTGTTCCAACATACCAGTCGGAGACATCCAGCCCTTTAATGCTTTTGGTGCATTGTCAGGCTCTCTCAGGTCAAGGAACCATACGCCGCTTTTTGTGTCATACTGTTCCAGATATGGTCTACCATTTGTAGCAAAGGTAAAAGGAACCTTATAGTTGCCCCATGTACCGATCTGATATTTTGCATCCTCGGATCGGATGTTTCTTGAATAATCCTTGCATTGGTAGTCGATTACAGAAGGAATATCCTTGTGAATAGCCTTTGCTTCAATCGTTGCTACCAGCTGATTATCTATGAACAGGGCATAGTCCACATATCCCTTGTTGCCGACAGTAGAATCTGTAGGCCATTCAGCAATCGCAATATTTCTGCCCTTTGCAGGACGAGTGCCTTTAGAATAGCGCAAATGCTCTGTATCAGCTTCCCAGCCGACCTTTCTCAGCTGTTCGTCAATCAGATATCTTGTCTCAGCTTCGGATTTAACTCTCTGGCTTGCAGCCTTTCCAGCCTGTTTCTTACGCTCTTCTTTAGCAACAACAGGTGCCGCAGCTGCTACTTCCGATGCCGCAGCGATCAGCTTTTCTTCCTCTTCCTGTTCGGTCTCTTTATTAACAATAACAGGTTCGGTCTTTTCCGATGGCATTACAAAGGCTTTGCACTCATAGTTCCAGTCACCATAAGTTTGCATAAACCATTCAGTCAGGCTATAAGCCATCTGAATCAATGTCTTGCCATCATCCACAGAAGCATAGTTCTCATGGACAGCTTTGTTTCTGATCTTTCTGAGTGCATGAAGGATATCTACCAGATCACGGGTAATCATACCTTCACGGAACAAAGTATCAATACGATTAACGGCGGTATTATCATACGGCAGACTAATTCTGTCGTAAGTAAAGATCAGGTTTACTATGGTTTCACCGATCATTCCAAGCTTCATCAAGCATGAATTGGAATCGCTGTATAAGTATTTTTCAGCCAGCTCGCCGAAATTCGCCAAAACAGGAAAGCTGTCTTTCAAGAATTCAAAGTTAGACTTCATTTCTCATTCCTCCTTGACGATTTGGAACCGATGCAGGAGAAGGTACAAACTCCATTACATCAGCAATATTACATTCCAATGCTTCACATATCTTTTCCAGACTATCTAAGCTTATTGGCTCATTCTTATTTATTTTGGCAAGTATATTTTGGCTAATACCAGCTAGATTCTTTAGGTCTTTTGGCTTCATATCCATATCAATCATTCGCTTTTTCATTAAGTTGTAACTGATCGCCATAGCATACCCTCCTAACGTGCATACTTTAATAGCATAATAATAGCAGATCACTTCATATTTTGCAATCAAAAAATCATGATATCGTGAGCTTTTCACACTTATTGTTTCTGTTTTATCAATATTGTATAATATAAGTGTAAGTAATTGTGATATTCACCGACATAGCGTGAATTCTAAGTAGAGTGTTTCAAAAGTGAATAGGTTCCCGATAACGGGATAAACAGTAGGACAGTTCGTAGTAATCGAAGTGTCTTTTTTTGTTTTTAATAACAGTTTTATGTTGGCAATCGCCAATAGAGATCATCAATCGTTTTTAGTGTTAGCAAGAAAAATACAAGTATAAGGAGGTCAAAATCTATGAAAAACACTATTACAGCATTAAAAATCGCCCCACATAAGGCACCAGAAGAAATTGAGATCATCAACTCTCTTGCAGCTCTTCAAAAGGAAGTCAACGGACATATTGAAGTAGCTTACCCATTTGTTGATAACGTTGGTCTTGTCATGAATGAAGATGGCAAGTTTAACGGTATGGCACTTAACAGGGCTTTGAGAACAGCAGATGGAGAAATGTATGACATTGTTGCAGGTACATTTCTTGTAGTCGGTTTAGGAGAAGAAGATTTCTGTTCTCTTACTGATATGCAACTTAATACATACAAAGAAATGTTCCGTGCGCCAGAAGTGTTTGCATGGATCGACCAACAAATTATTGCAATCCCTGAAAAATAATCAGGAGACATGGAGGAAAAAGAGATTATGGCAGATACAAGAAAAGAAAAAATGCAGGAAATCATGGAACAGCTTGAAAAAGGTGTTGCCGATGTTTTTACCAGCGAAAATTACATCCGTTTTTTGGATATTATTAGTCAGTTTCACAGCTATTCTCTTAATAACTGTGTTCTGATCCTCAGTCAGTATCCTTCTGCTTCCCGAGTGGCCAGCTTCGCAACATGGAAGAAGATCGGATGCAGCGTACAAAAAGGAAGTAAGGGGATCAAGATTTTAGTTCCAACTCCAAAGAAAATTGTCAAGGAGCAGACAGCGATTGATGCCGATGGGAATACCATCACAGAAACAATCGAAAAGAAAGCTCTTTATTTCAAAGTTGGTCATGTCTTTGATGTATCGCAGGTAGATGGAGAAATCCCGTCTCTCTGCGAAGAACTCAAAGACAATTCGGACTATCTGCATAATGCAGTAGAACGAATTATATCGCAAAACAGCGATATCAATTACGACTTTGATTTGAAGCAGGGTGATGCTAATGGCTATTGTCGCATAGACACTAAAGCCATCTTTCTTCGTACAGGAATGAGCGATCTCCAAACGCTTAAAACAATCCTTCACGAGAAAGCACATCAGTTGCTTCATACTTCCGATTCCGAGAAATATACTCGTGAGGAAAAGGAGGTTCAAGCGGAATCATGTGCTTATGTTGCATTGCAGCATATCCAGAGCAGCACAGGTATTCAGCTTGACAGTAGCTCTTATACATTCCCTTATGTAGCCACATGGGCTTCGGGAAGGGAATTGAAAGAGCTAAAGAGTTCTCTGGAAGTGATCAAAGCCACTTCCGAAGAACTCATTCGCTGGATCACCAGCGAAACAGATTTGCAGATGGCAGTCCCAGCATAAAGTTGGGATTACCGTGCAAATCCAGTATCGGGTTATAGCGACAATTCCTCAGAATTGGAGTTATAACCTGATATCAATGGTTCGTTCTATAACCATTTTTCAAAAAGGACAAATTTTGAGCATAATTTGATCCGTAAGCTTTAGGCTTTAGGCTAGAAATAAAGCCGATCCGCTCACCGTACTTAACAAAAAAATTAAAGAAAGGAGCTACCGCCAATGGCAAGAACCAATATAAAATTTGAATTAAAAAAGGCGTTAGAGGAAAAAGCCAGCTACGGAAGATCCAAGCACGCCGATAAAGTCAAGACACAAGAGCTTCGCTACCAGATGCAAAAGGAAGGAGCCAGCTATGACGAACGCTTAAAAATAAATGAAATGAAGGATCATATTTATTCATACAAGACAATGGAGACCTATCAGAATCAGGTGAGTTACTTTGCCGATTATTTAATCGAGCATGGTCACAGAAAGATTTCTTTAGAAGAAAGCAAGGATTACATTCAGGAATACATTGATCATCTTTCAGAAGAGGGAAAATCGCCGTGGACGATCAACACCGCCCTTAGTGCCATTTGCAAAAGCACAGGTGCTTACATTCATGATTACTCTCATCCTGAAAGAACCGTTAGCAACATCCAAAGAAGCGGTGACACCGAACGTGCTCATGATAAATATAACGAGAAGAATCATTCTGAAATTTTGCAGATAAACCAGCTCTTGGGATTAAGAAGATCGGAATTGATGAAGTTAAAAGCATCCGATATTACTACCGACAAGGACGGTAATGTTGTGATTACATTAAAATCCAAGGGTGGAAGGATCGGAGAACATATTTTTGTATGGGATGATGAGAAAGAAAAAGTCCTTGCCCTTAAAGAAGGCAAGGAACCCAATGACAGAATTTTCAGCAGAGATATGTTCCGCAACGATTGTGATCTCCACCATCAGCGTGCCCTTCGTGCACAGCACGTGTATGATCGAGTAGTAAAAGATATGAAGGATCACCCCGAACGCAGAGATTACTACAAGAGTATTGTCCAGAAGGAATACGAAAAGCACGGGCGCACCTGTAAAGAAATCTTGGACAACCCTTATTGTGCCAGAGGGAAGAACAGGGATCGACTTCTTTCAGAAGGCAAAGAGGTTTCCTATGACCGAGTAGCCGCCTTATTTGTATCTTGCACTGTCCTTAGCCATACCCGTGGCGATGTTTCGATTCAGTACTATATTGGTCGCTAATTTTGGATCTCTTGCTTTTCCTGTTTTAGATCGGGTATAATATAAATGCAGGAAAAAGAAATCCTGTTAAGTTTAGGACTTCCGCTTTTACAGCGGAGTGAAGTATAGAATAGACTATTGATCTTACTTACACTTTTATACGATACGAATTAAGGCACCGTCACGATGAACGGTGCCTTTCTTATATCCAGATTTGATTGTCCTGCATATTTTCCAGAAATCATTGTTTTTATCACATAAACAGCTGATTTTTTACCTAATTATTATTTTGAATGCTTTTTTCAATTAAATACGTGAGTTTTTTATCATTCATTATCCAAGGGGAAAATCTTCTTCTCCAAACATATCTTCCCAATTATCGTTTTCTGCTAACATATCCCCATTTGCTATCGTTTCATGGATCTCTGGCATTGTATTTTGTTCAAGTATAACCTTTTCTGATTGTTCTTTTGACTCTCTCGCCCTTTTATTAGCTTGATCCTTTCGATCTCTTTCTTTTTTATTGAAGTGAGCATCATAGCATGATACAAAAGGTGGATATACAAATACTCGATAGCCGAAATACTCTTGTGTATCAACAAAACGATAGAATTTAAGTCTTAGCAAATCGTTAAATATATCTTCGATCTTTGAATACTCTGTATCAAGGGCAACCGCAGCCAATTTAAGTTCCTTATATATCTGATTTTCACTTAGAAAAAAACCGCTACGGGCAATAGCAACGTTGATTCTATTTATTAAGGCATCGGATATACAGTATGATTGTTCCTGAATAGCCATATATTCAGGAGATGCAAGAAATGTAATATCCAATGAAAAATAGACCATTGTTCTAATTTCATTGTTGTTGATTCTATATCTATTATTGATATCGGCTATCATTTTAGGGGTTAATTCTACATCTCTATTGATGTTATAAATTCTTGACATTTTTAAGCTCTCCTTTCTAAATTTGAGGTGACTAAAATAGCACTTTGAAAAATGCTGTGTTTTGCTTTTTTTGTGCCAGTCAAATATATACTTATATATAAGATCGGAAGCGTAAGCGTAAGTCTAAGCGCAAGCGTAAAGGATCATTACATACATCAGTACTGACACAAAAAGCTATAAAATAAAACAGGCACAAGTATATTCAAAGAATCCTTCAAATACACTTGCACCTGTCAAGTTATAGTTTTGGTTCAAGAAGAAGTAATACTTAAATCACCTCTACTGATATTTTACTATTTAATTTTTGAGAAACAATGCTTTTCACAAACTGTTCAGATTTCATTAAATCATGTTGAAATGTCTGAACGCTGCTATGATTGCATCCTCTTTGTCCTTTGGACATTGTGGAACTCTTGCTTTTCCACATCCAGTATTGTAATTTTTTCTTTCCTTTATACCAACTTTATCTTTCATCTGACCGATATAAAGGGAAGATACCTTCAATCCATACACGTCCAACACATAAGCTTTGATTTCAGAATAGGTTCCGAAACCGCCTCTGCCGTGTTTTGCAGGAATATGCTTCTCAGCTGCTTCACTGTAATCAAAATTCAGAGAAGAAACGTCAATGGATATGTGGATATATTGAATTTCCTGTTCTATTTTTCCCGTCGTAATAAGACAACCGTCTCAACATGGCTAGTATGAGGGAACATGTCAACCGGATACATTACCTCACCACGATAGCCAATTTTTGCAAAATACTTGATGTCCCTTACCTGAGTACTTGGATCACAAGAAATATAAACAACTTGTTTAGGATTCAAGATTTTTACAGCATCCATAAATTCCTGCGTACTGCCACTGCGTGGGGGATCCATAATTACACAATCAACTTTTTGCTTCTGTTTAGCTAATTTAATCATAAAAGCAGAAGCATCATCATTAATAAATTTAATATTTTCAATCTTATTCATTTTAGCATTATTGATGGCATCTTTAACTGCATCTTTATTTAATTCCACACCAGTAACTTCCTTAGTTCTATTAGCTACAATCATTCCAATTGTCCCAATTCCACAATAAGCATCTATAATTCTTTCTTGACCTGTTAAATTCAATAAATCTAGAGCTTTAGAATACAGTAATTCACACTGTTGATGATTAATTTGATAAAATGATTTTGGCGAAATCTTAAACTTCAAACCACACAATTCATCAACTATAAATCCCTTACCATAAAGAATCTTTTCTTCATTACCTAAAACCACACTCGTTTTACGTTTATTTACATTTAATACAACCGTCTTAATACTTGGAAAATTTTTAATCAACTCATTACAAAAATTTTTGGATCCTTTAAATACATTATCATTGCAAACTAGTACTACCATTGTCTGATCAGTAACAAGAGCACGTCGAATTAATACATGACGCAATAATCCGCGATTACGATTTTCATCATAAATACTAACTCGATATCGTTTTAATAAGCTTTGAATCTTCTTAATAATCATATCACTGAGTTCTTCATGAAGAAGACAACGATCATAAGGAATAATCTTATGACTATCCTCTTCATAAAAGCCAAATTCATATCTATGATTAAAAGCAACAATTATTTTATTACGGTATTCATAAGGATGCCCCATTCCAATAGTATCCTTGACTTCATACATGTCTAATTTATTATCTTTTAACAGCTTCTTACAATAATCTGTTTTAATCTTTAATTGTCTCTGGTAATCAGTATTAATGTATTTACAGCTACCACATTTCTTCTCTATTAAACATTTCATTTTATCACCTAGCAACAGTATAACATAACTAAAGCAAAATACTAATCAATTCCTTCTCTCATTATTATTTCTTCATAAATAAAAACAAGGTATAGTTTGTTACCAAACTATACCTACTATTAATCTTCAGATATCTCTTCTTCAATGTGCCCTACTACTTGAAATGACTTATCAGTATACTGCATAATTTCAAATTTATTACCATCAGGATCATGCACCCACATTTGATAGGTATGTGATGGACCTTTAGAAATAGGTGTATCTATTGCAACTCCACATTCAACTAGTTCTCGATAAGTTTTTTCTATATCCTCAACCAATAACGCAAAGTGTGAATACCCCAGCCTCTGGTTCCACTCATCATGTGGCGCTTGTCCTTCATCCTTTGGAAATAGTTCAATAAACTGTCCAGGGGCAATTTCAATATAAACAATGATAATTCTGTTTGGATCAACTTCAGCTACTTCACTATATTTACCACGATTTAGTCCTTTATAAAGTCCCGCCCTTGTTACAATTTTAACTTTTAATCCTAACTTATTTTCATAAAAGTCTCTCATCACATCCATTTGATCAGTGAAAAAAGATACATGCATCAAGCTTTTAAATTCCATTTGTCTTCTCCTTTAATTATCATTTGTAAATACTATTTTTTCTTGATTTCTTGCCTCATTCATGACTTTAGCTACTATTAAACTTAATTCCAGCATCTTTTTAGCAAAATCATAATCATTATTATCAATGATTCTAATAAATTCAATAAATTCATAATATAAGCGATGTTCACAATCATCAACTCGATAAATTTCTTCAGTGCCATCGTTAAAAATAATTTGATATCCGGTCATCTGATTAACAGGTTTATCAATTTTAATAACCCCTTTATCACCTTGAATCGTTGAAATAATCGGTGCTTTGCAATCTTTAGCCCCTATACTTATCCCCTTAAACGAACCATAATCGTACATTAGAATACCACTTGTATCAATTTGATTCTCAATATTTGCCATATACCCAATACTTACTGGTTGACCAAATAAACTTATTATTGCATTAACATTATAAACATTGATATCCATCAAAGCTCCACCTGATTTATGATAATCAAATGCCGGTAAAATTGTTCCTTGTTTAAAAGCATCATATCGTGAAGAATATTGACTATAATTAAAATTCATGATTTTAATATTTCCAATTCTCTTTATATCTTCTTTCAATTTTTTAAAAGCAGGTAAATAATGGATATTAACTGCTTCTAAAATAATTAGATCGTTTTCTTGAGCAATTTCTTTTAATTCTTCCAATTCCTTAACATTTGAAGTAATAGGTTTTTCCATTATTACATGCTTACCTTTTAATAAAGCTTTTTTAGCAAAACTAAAATGTAAATGATTTGGCAAGGCAACATACACTGTATCGATTTCACTTCGCAACATTTCATCATAGTCATAATAACAATGATCTAGATGATATTGCTTAGCGAGAATAGTAGTCTCTTTCTTAGTTTGTTCAGTCCCTAAAATCGAAATTGATTCAATCTTTAACTTATTTATAGTTGTTAATAAGTCTTTAACAATCATCCCTGTTCCTAAAATACCTAATTTCATTTAATTTGCCTCCCTAATTATTTCTGTTAATTCCAATATCCTTTTTGTATCTTCCAAACTATGAAGTGCACTCTCAGTTTTATGAGCTCGTACATCATCAATAAAGCACTGAATCTCCATAGTCATATCATCTCCAATAATTGGATAATTGCGTTCAACCACAGTACCATCATTTTTTATGATTTTATAATCAATAATACGATTAAACATTGGAATCTCTATTTTTCCAAATTCACCTTCGATAATTGCTAAACGCTCTTTATTACGATCAATTGCCCCTTCCACAATCGCAGTACATTCATTATTAAAATTAATTTTTGCTTTAAAATACCATTCAACTCCAGCAACAATATCAATCTGTGAATTAACATTCTTTATATCTGAATCCACCAAAGCTAATACAAAACCAAGCAAATAACTTCCTACGTCATTCAGTGCCCCACCTTGATCAACGTTAAATAAATATGAGGTAGTTTGGTGAGCAGTAGCATAAAAACAAAAATTAGCTTCAATTTGTTTGATTTTACCAATCAATGATAAATCCTGTTTTAAATGTTCTAAACCAATATTAAATTTAGTCTTTAATGCTTCTAAGCAATATCCTTTTTCCGTATATACTTTTGTTTTAATCTCCTCAATATCTGCAACTGTCAATACCATTGGTTTTTCTGATAATACCGCAATATGATTATCAAGTGCTTTTAAGATCCATTCCTTATGATATTTATGAGGTAAGGCAATGTATACAGCATCAAGTTCTCGATCCTGTAATAATTCGTCATAATCTTGATATATTTTAACTTCTGGGTGAGCCTTTACATATTCATCATCACTTGTTAAGGAATGAGATGCAATTGCATAAATCTTTCCTTCGTCAGTGTATTCAATACTTTTAACAAATTTTCTTGCAATATTCCCAAATCCAATAATTCCAAAATTCATTGATTTTGCCTCCTTTTCCTTGTTATAACATAACTATTTATTATTTAAATATATTTATAATATTCTGGAAACAAAGTACTAAGAAAATAAAAAAAATACTGTGATTTTTGTACTTTTAGTACAATCACAATACTTTTATATAACCGTCATAATATAATTGACCCATAACCAGCTAATTGGCATAACAATAACCATTGCAGGAATCATATCCGCAATTGGAAATTCTTTAACCTTGATCATTCTAAATCCTGTAGCAATCATTAAAAAGCCACCACAAGCTTTAAAATCATTGATCATTGCTGGTGTAGTCAATGGAAAAATAAACTTTGCTGATAAAAATAAAATAAAAAAGATTACAAACTGCGGAATGGCAATTACAGATACCACATACCCTAAATTACAAGCAAAAATCGCAGCAGTAAAAAAATCAAGAATTGATTTAGAAATCAAAACTCCATTATCACCCGTCATTCCTGAAGTTAAGGAGCCATAAATTCCTGTTCCACTAGCACAAAATAACACAATAATAGTAATTAAAGTAGATTGAAACTCTTCCGAACTTAAATCACTACCATTATTTTTAAATATTTTGGCAATTGGCTTTTGCATTAAAATTGCTCCCTTATTGATCCAATCACTAAAGTGCAGTGATAATCCCACAATAGTTCCAATAATTATTGAAAAGATTACTGCCGGCATATTTTCCATTAATCCAATTGCATTGATTCCCACAGCCATAGCACAAATCCCAAAAATCAAGGTTATTTCTGTCTTAAGTCTATGACTTAATTTATGACCTAATAATGCACCAAATATTCCCCCTAATACAATTGATAAACTATTAATAATGACTCCTGTTGGCATTATTTTTCCCCCTTTATAATTTGAAAATTATTTCTCTAAAAGATTCCATTCACTCTCTTTATAAAGAATATCATTTTTATTAGATAATTGCCAATTAAAATAGTTTCTTGTCTTATTAAGAAAAAAAAGGACATAATTCTATAGGCTACAATATTTGAACCATAAAATACATGATGTTATAATATAAAGACAAAAAGGAGATGAACTATATGACAAAAGTAGATATTATATCTGGTTTCCTTGGAGCTGGTAAAACTACATTCATAAAAAAATTAATTAGTGATGTATATCCAGGAGAACAAATTGTCTTAATTGAAAATGAATTTGGTGAAATTGGAATTGATGGAACTTTTATGAATAATGCTGGAATTGAAGTAACTGAAATTAATTCAGGGTGTATTTGTTGCAGTCTAGTTGGTGACTTTGAAGCTTCATTAAAAGAAGTATTAGAAACATATCATCCTGATCGAATTATCATCGAACCTTCTGGTGTTGGAAAATTGTCAGATGTAATTAAAGCTGTTAGTGATGTACATAGTCATGAATTAGAACTTGATAATTATATTGCTGTTATCGATGCTAAAAAATGTCGATTATACACAAAGAATTTTGGAGAGTTTTTTAATAATCAAATCGAGTACGCCTCACTTATTATTTTAAGCCGAACTCAAGATATAACAGAATTTCAGCTAGATGAGTGTTTAAAAATTATTAAAGAACATAATAATCAAGCTAATGTCATTACAACCCCATGGGATCAGCTTACCAAAGAAATACTAATTAATGCCTTTAGTAATAGTGATAATCTTCGTGATGAATTGTTGGAACAATTAGATATTTGTCCTATATGTGCCCATCATCATGATCATCACCACGATCATGAACATCATCATGATCACGAACATCATCATAATCACGAACATCATCATGATCATAATTGTGAGTGTGGTCATGAGCACCATCATGCTGATGAAGTTTTCACCAGTTGGGGTAAACAGACACCTAAAAAATATTCTAAATCTCAATTAGAAAAAATCTTAAAAGAACTAAGTGACAGTTCCGCCTATGGAAATATTTTAAGAGCTAAAGGATATGTTGATAGTATTGAAGGTGATTGGTGGTATTTTGATTTAGTCCCTGGAGAATATGAAATTCGTATAGGAAAACCTGACTTTACAGGTCGAATTTGTGTCATTGGCGAAAAATTAGATAAAATAAAATTAGATAGATTATTCGATGAGGTCGCTTAATGGAAACAAGAGTATATATTTTCGCAGGCTTTCTAGATAGTGGTAAAACCTCATTTATTAATGATACTTTAATGAATCCTGATTTTTATAGTGAAGAAGACACCTTATTAATTAGTTTTGAAGAAGGTGAAGTTGCCTATAATGATATTTATTTAAAAAAATCTAATACTTCATTGGTAACATTAGATTTTGAAAATTTTACCACCTATGATCTAAAACATTTAGAATTAGAATATCGTCCTACTCAAATCATGATTGAAGCTAATGGAATGATGGACCTGAATATTTTTGTAAAAGAAACGATTCCTGAAAACTGGAAAGTGGTCCAAGTATTAACAACTTTTGATACTACTACTTTTTCAATGTATTTAAATAATATGCGTTCTCTTGTATATAGTCAGGTTGTCTTTAGTGATCTTGTTATTTTTAATCGCTACGATCCAAATATTAAAAAATCCATGTTAAGAAATAATATTAAAGCGATTAACAGTAATGCTCAAATCATTTATGAATTAGCTAACGGCACTATAGATACAATGAATCCTGAAGAAGAATTACCATTTGATATTAATAAAGAACATTTAGATATACAAGATCATGATTTTGGAATCTTTTGTATGGACGCTATGGATCATCCTGATAAATATAATGGTAAAACAGTCAAAATTAAAGGTAAGTTTATCGGTCTAGATCGTGTCATTGAAGATGGTTTTGTCCTAGGGCGTCAAGCTATGGTATGCTGTGAAGAAGATACCTCATTGATTGGGCTTGTCTGTATTAGTAAGCTAGCAAATAAATTGATTCCTGAAGAATGGATCGTTGTTGAAGGAAAAATTACAGTTGATTATGATCCGGAATATCAAATGAATGTTCCTATATTAACAGTGGAGCACCTCGATGTAGTCCCTCCATTAAAAAACCAATATGTGACATTTGATTAAAAATAAAGATGCCTGCTTTATTATAAAAAAGCAGACATCTTTATTATTTTCCAAGTTTTTCAACTATTTGAACTACTAATTCTTGACCATTCATCTGACCATAAACGAATGGATCAATTACTTCGATCGGTTTTTCTGGCAATAATTCCTTAACTCGATACAAATCATGTTTTATTTGAGGAGCAATAAAAATATAATCAGCATATTTCCCCAATTCATTAATTTTTAAGATTGGATAAGCATATACTTCATAATTATACCCCTCTTGACTAATATACCTTTTCATACAATTAACTAAAATACTTGTTGAAACTCCCTGTGCACAAAAGATATATATCCGCTTCATTATTCAGCCTGCAAATTATTTTCTTCATCAAGACATTTCTTATCGTATACTTTGATGAATGGATACCAAATAAGGCCAGATACAATGAACATTACAACAAAGATAAGCACCGCACGCCAATCTAAAGTACACAAGTATTGGAAGAACGGCATCGGAATATTAGAACTAGCAGCAATTACAGCTTTACCCATAATGCCAAAATTCATACAGCACCAAATTATTCCCATATTGATTGTGTAAAAAGCAATCCATGGAATTCCTAAAATTGGATTAAACATAATTGGAGCTCCATATTGAATTGGTTCCGCAATATTAAAAATTGCTGGAACAATCGATATTTTCCCCATTGATCTTAATCGCTCACTTTTACATTTTAAGAATAATAGAGGAATTATGTAACAAAATACTCCAGACATTTGGAACATTGGTAAAGTGAATATTTTTGTAGCAGTTTCTCCGGCTGCATAAGCAGCAGCATTAGCACCTGTATTGGCAATCAATAACGGAAGAATTATTCCAGATACAACATTAAACCCATGTACTCCCAAGAATTGTAAAAATGCAATAATAAATGCCATCAACATACAGAACCATAATGATTCAGAACCTTGAATCGCCGGTGTTAATAAACTCATTATCCAAGATGGTAATAGCATCCCTGTGAAATTTTGACAAAGTAAAGATAATCCATAGAAACCAGCAACGATCAAGCACATCGGAATAATCGCATCAAATGAAGCAGCTACTGCTGGAGGAACACTATCAGGTAATTTAATTTGAATATTACGTCTCTTTAGTAATTGCATGATTTCCACGGTTACCAAAGCAACAAAAATTGCTAAAAAGATTCCTTGTGATCCTAGATAAGTTGCATCCATATTATTATCAACAATTGGTGCTGCCAAAACAATAAATGATAACAGCGATACAATCGGCGCTTGTAATAAATCAAGTTTATATGTTCGTGCATGGTAATAAGCGATAGCGCATACTGCAATGACTCCAAATAAACCGAAAACCATATTATACGGGAATAAAATTGCATCCTTTATCGTCTCACTATAACTAGGTATGAATGGAAATATATCTGGTAATGCTGAAATAAGCTGGAAAATACTCCCAAAAATCGTTAATGGCATTATTGCCATTAATCCAAAACTAATCGATTGCAAATGCCTTTGTGTTGCTAACTTATTGCCCACTTCAATAAGTTTATCTTGTAATTTTTTCATTTTATTTTCCTCCTATATATTTGCTGCAATAAAATACGCATCATTAGTTGCTCCAACTACTTGTCCTAACTTTTCACAATCACCAAACATCATCGTTTCATCAGCTATTCCATACAATTTAAAAGCTTCCTCACGATTTGGTTTCATTCCAACAGCAATTATGGCATTATCACATTTAATAATAGATTCGCCATTTTTATTTATTATTTTAACTCCGCTTTCACTAAATCCTAAGCATTGACTATTTATTAAAATGGTCAACTGTTTTTCAAATCGTTTTAACAAACGCCTTAATCCTGCTCGATATAAAATATGCCCTTGACTAGCTATTTGGTCAGTCATTTCTATTACTGTTACTAATTTTCCACGTTCTAATAACTCTACTGCTAACTCTATTCCAACTTGTCCTCCGCCGACAATACAAACATTATCTTTTAAAGAATCCAATTTAGGATAAACGTTTTCAAAATAATCAACATATTCTAATTGTTCCCCTGGGAAATGGAGGCGAATTGGTGAAGCTCCAATGGCAACAAGCACCACATCACCATTTAGTTGCTCTAATAAATTTTTAGTAGCGGTCGTTTTATACATAACTTGAATATCTCGCTTGTTAATTTGGTTTTCTAGATAATCTCGATATGCTTTTAATTCCTGTTTATGCATTTCATGTTGGGCCAAATTTAATTGTCCCCCCAATTTATCACGTTGTTCAATCAAAATAACTTGATGTCCCCGATCATGTGCAGTTATTGCAGCTTTACAACCAGCAGGACCACCACCAACGACAATCACTTTTTTAATAATCTCACTTTTTTCTAACTTTAATGGTACCCGATGTTCCCGACGATATCGAGGGTTTACAGAGCATTGTACATTTGTATGTTCTGTAGCACTATGATAGCATTGTAAACAGCGAATACATGGTACAATATCATCGCTTTGCCCCTGCATTGCCTTTCGTGGTAAAAATGGATCTGCGACTAGAGGTCTACCCATTGAAATAATATCAACTACACCTTCTTGTAATAATTGCTCAGCTTCTTTTGGCGTCATTATTGAACCAATTACACCGACTAGTTTATTAGGAAAGTTTTGTTTAACTAATTTTGCCCAATGAACATTAGTTAGATGCGGTTCAAAAATACTTTGACAATGTTTCCCATTAACACTATACCAAGCTTCCAATCCTAATTCAGGCTCTATTATTTGATCTTCTGGAAAATATCCTGGAATCATATCCATCCCAGCTGATACATTGATCAAATCAACATCATCTTCGATTCTTTTTAATAATTCCAACATTTCTTCAAATTGGTAAGACCCTTTTAAATAATCACTCGCTCCTAACAATATAACAATTGGAAAGTCTGTGCCAACAGCATTACGAATCGTTTTAACGTGCTCTATTGTAAAGCGCATACGATTTTCTAGCGAACCCCCATATTCATCTGTTCTTTTATTAAATACTGGAGATAAAAACTGGGTTGTTAATTCTTCATATCCAACGTACAAATAGATAAAATCAAAACCAAATCGTTTGATTGCCAATGCATCATTTCTTGCCTGTTTCATAATTCCCTGAATATCTTCAAGCGTTAATTCAACTGCACGAGCGCCACTTCTTGTTAAATATGGTGATGGTGCTAAAACCTGCTTACCATCATAATGAGCTCGAATATCATTAGCTGCATCTTGTTTTAGTCGTGGTACACACCAAGTTCCAACCTTAGCCCCATACTGACGGGCTACTGAAATAGATTCACGAATACCATCGCGATCATGTTTTGGAAATTCACCATTGTCATTAGCCGCAGATTCAATTGATACAAAAGTCATTGCTGCTCCACCTACAGACTTATCTATAATACTAACATTTCCATAGTGAGTCGTAGATAATAATTCATGGCTCTTGGGAATCCCCATAGTTGATGCAATAATTCTATTTTTCAACATCATTGTATTAACTCTTAATGGTTGAAATAAATATGGATAATACTGATTCATTTTCCAACTCCTCCTTGCTCTCTTATTGTATGTCAAATAGCTTTTGCATCCAAACCAGCTTTTGCCACGATCATGGCAAAAGCTGAATCACAATTTTAAGATTTCTATCAAGAAGTTTGTTATAATATGATAAAGGAGTGATTATTTTGCTTGAACTTACCTCTAGACAATTTTTAATTATTCGTCTATTACAAAAAAATACCGTTCCACTAAGTGCTAATACGCTATCAAGATTACTAGATATTAGTCCTAGAACACTTAGAAACGATATTTTTCAAATTAATAAAAATATTGAGGATTTTCATATTTCTTCATCCAAAAATGGCTATCAATTAACTTTATTAAGCGAAAATGCCCATATGCTTATAAATGATATTAAAATATCCGAACAATCAAAGTCTACCAATATAATTTTACAATATCTGCTTAATCACCCATCATGTCACTTATTAGAGTTATCAGAAAATTGTTATATGAGTGAATCCAGTGTTGCTCGCTGTATTAAAACAATCAAACCGCTTTTAAACAAATATCATCTAACAGTTGAACGAAAAAATGATATTTTTTCGTTACATGGTAGTGAATATGATAAAAGAGCTCTTTTTGCTCATTTAATTGGGATTGAAGCTTCACAACCAATAACTAGCCTACAACACTTTCAACAGTATTTTCAAAATTTTCATCTTTCTGAAATAGAAGCTATAATCGACTCTGTTTTAAAGAAATATAATATTCGAGTTGACGATATTCACTATCAAAATCTTGTGATGAATACATCTATCACGCTTCAAAGAATTTTTGTTGGAAGCGACATCGAACCCCTGCCGTTTTCATACTCCTTATCTAATGACGAAATTATTTGCCAGCTGTCCAAAGACCTATGTCATAACCTAGAAGAATATTTTAATCTTCATTTTGCTCAAACAGATAATGAATATATGCAAGTCCTTTGTATTGGCTCGATTAAAATAAACGAAGAAAATTATGAAACCCAAATTTTATATAATGATTATAGTTTTGTTTATAAAATTAAAGAAATTCTCGATGATCTTGTTGAACACTTTTCATTGCAACTTAATTATCAAATGTCTTTAAATCATTTTGCTTTACATATTCATCGTTTATTTTTTAGAAATCATTCTTCGCTTTACTTTCAAAATGACTTCCATAATAACCTTAAAAATACCCATCCTTTCATTTATGAGTTAGCTGTTTATTTTGCCTATAAATTTCAAGAAAGTTTCAATATTACAGTGAATATTAACGAAATTGGCCTATTGGCAATTCATTTAGGTTTAATGATTCAATCCAATGAAGAAAATAAACAATATCTAAAAGCACTATGTATTTGTCCAGAGTATAATGATTTACGAAAGCATTTTGCCAATCAATTTTTATTAAACTTTGGTGATAATGTACAATTAATTAGTTTTATTTCTTCTAAAAAGAATATTCAAGACTATCATTTTGATTTTTTGATTTCTACTATTAATGACTATGAAAGCCCCGATTGTATGGTAATCAGCCCCTTGCTATTATCACAAGATATTGATAAATTGAATCTTAAAATCAATCTATTAAAAGAGAAAAAGAAAAAAGATCTGCTAAAAAAGGAATTATCTAAATACATTGATCCTAAACTCTTTTTTAGAAATGTTGATTTTACATGTAAAAAGGATGCTATTTTATTTTTATGCAGTCAAATGTTAAAACATGGTGATGCTAAAACAGATTTTGTTGATAGTGTATTTGAACGCGAAAAAATATCAACAACTTCATTTTTTAATAAATTTGCAGTTCCTCATGCAATTCATTTTGGTGATGTAAAAACCCGAATTACTTTTTTATTGAATGACAAAGCAATTCCTTGGGGTGATACCTCCGTTCATTTAGTCATGCTTATTTCAATAAATGAAAAAGACATAATGACTTTCAATACAATCTATTCTTCAATTATTGATCTTTTATTAGATGATGAGTCTTTTGATGAAATGTTGAAAATCAAAACATTTGATGAATTATCAGTTTATTTAGAAAATCATGTTTAAAAAAGTTGTAATGCTTTATTCATTACAACTTTTTAATCTTTATGCAAAGATATTTCATTTATTAAAATATTATGTTCCCGATGATTTGAATCCACAAAATTAACTGTACCATTTTCATTCAACTTAGTAAATGTAACTAAACCATAATCTTGAAATTCAACCTGTTTATCCTTTAAATAAGCAATATCATTAGCATAATCAAGAATTTTATCATACGAACCTTGCTGATAAAGACTATAGTATATCTTAAAATATGTTAACATTGCTATCATTAGTGATTTAACTTGATATGTCTGGCCAGTTTTCATCTTCATTGAAGCATAATCACCGTTTATTGAATTAACATTTAATCCAACTCCAACTACAACCCCTTCTAAATCAGTTTGATAGATTGCCTCTACTAAGATTCCACAAATCTTTAAATCATCAACATAAATATCATTGGGCCACTTAATTTTAGCTTTTATTCCATAACGATCTAGTAACCCCGCCACACTACAAGCAACTAGCTGTGTCATTTTATGAAGGTCTTGAGGTTTTTTAAAATCTTTTACCAAAATACTCATCAGCAAGTCATCACCATTCTTACTTTGCCAAACGTGTCCATTCCGACCCCGACCATTTGTTTGATAATTACAACGAACTACACTTAGATTAGGAAGTTTATTTAAATTACGTTTTACGTAATCATTTGTAGAATCGACTTCGTCTAATTCAATATAACTCATAATATCACCCCATTACTATACTTCTATTATATTAGAAATTTAGGAAAACAACAAATATTTATTATAAAGTTTTATTCTAATGCACCCTTTACTTTTTTTCTAGTGAAACAACGATCTTGACGATTAGCTAAAGCGCTAACCCGGGCTTCTAGCAGTATTTTTCTACCACTTTCATTACGAGTATAAATAACCTGATAATTACCAATAAACGGCTTCATATAGCCAGCAAATATATGCGCATCTTCTTTTCTTTTAGCAAAACTATCAGGAATTGCAAAATAACAATCTAATTTATTTTTTCGTTTAGGATTATAAAGAATATAACGTTGATTATCAATAGATGCAAAAAATTCATTGATGCATTTGGCAAACAAAGCCTTATCATGCCCTGTTCCCCCTAATAAATATATTGCATGTATCGCATTAAAAGAATCTGTTTCAACGCGACTATTCAAAGAATCCAGCTGATTGGTTTTTTCTAACGCATTTCTAATTCCTTTGCCAAATATTTCTAAACGACCTAAAGGATTTGCTAATGTATAAAGTTTTTTGATGCTCAAAAGAATACTCATAACAAATATTCCAACATAAATTATCACCACTAGATATTCTAAAATATCTATCAAGGTCAATGATTTTAGAAATGGTATTCCAATGACAGCACCAATAATCCCACTAAAAACAATTATCAGTAAAGTTCTTAAAGCATCCATAAACATAACGACAGTTATAAATTCTTCTTTAACTTCAGTTTCTTCAACAATTTCAATTTTGTCATAGACAGCTAACGAATCTTCCCATCTTTTCTTTAATTGACTACGCTTTGAAGATAGTTTAAGCATATCTTTATTAATTTTTTTTATATTTCCTGGACTAAATGGCAATTTAATTGCGCTAAGTCGCAAGATTCCATTTTCAATTATATCCTGCTGATAATGCAACCCTAAAAAATGTTCCATTCTCCTTGCAAGCGTTTGAAAATCTTCACTACCGCCATCATCATAATGACCCGTTAACTTTTCTTTTGGTCTAACACAAACTAAATGCCAAATATTACTTGTTTTATTGGGCGTTTTCTCAAAAACTCTAATAGCTCGTCCACGCATTTGATTACTTAACATATATGAGCCTACAAAGCTAGCCAAAATAAGCGAATTAACACACGGTGAATCCCAACCTTCTCCAAGTAAAGATTTAGTTCCTATCAAAACTTGCATATAACCCTGCGCAAATACCTCACTGATTACCCCTGTTATAAAATTACGGTTTCCACTAATTTCAACTTTTACATAATCATCTAATTTTCCAATTTGATGGAAGCTGATTTTACTAGGTTCTTCAACTAATTCTATTAATGCTGTTTGAGCATCCTTGGGGATAATAATCATTGTGCCACATAAAACACCAAATTTAATTGCTGTCTTATTTTTAGCACTATCACGCCTTAGTTGTTCAAAAAATGGTAAAACGCCTAAATTATTCACATCTTTGCTTTCATCACCTAATGCCCGTTCGTATTCTTTTCGAATATAATCAGTAAGAATCAAAAGTCGTAATTCTTGTTTCATCGTTTTATATTCATAATTAACAATTTCTTTAATGCTTTCACATTTACCAACCGAATTTATTAGCATTTTTTCAATTGCTTGATTTAAACACAAAGAAACTTTTCGTTTTTCGATTAAACCTTTAGACTTCAATTCACGAATCAATTCATCACGGTATTGTTCTTCAACTCGATATGAAGCAATATCATCATATAAAAAGCCTTGCAGTAAAATTTCTAACCATTTAAGTGATAAGGGTTCTAACGATTTATATCCTAAAAGCTTTTGATACTTATTCGCACTGCACACTCCCTTAGTATTTAAAAAAATTATCATTGCTGATAAATAGCTCGGATCATCTAATAGCTCATCATCACTTACTTCCTCAGTAAAAAAGCGATGACTCATAATAGCCTTACAAAAATATTCATCTTGTATTAGCTGCTCCAAAATACTTTGACTATTTTCCTCAAAGATACTTAATTTTTGTTTTTCTTGAGAGGCCGGATAATTGAAATAAACATAATCTTGATGTGGACATAAAGTACCATCTTTAACTAATTCTGGAACTGTTATCTCTTCATCAATATCACCACACATATCCATATACCTAGTCCACATGCTTAGATTAGAATCATATGGCGGAGTTGCTGTTAGAGCCACTGTGAAAATATTATTAAATGCTTTTTTAAATTCTTCTAATGATTTCCACCACTCACTTCGAAGATGATGACATTCATCTAGACATAAAGTTCCTAATTGGCATTCTTTAAAATTACTGATTACATCAAAATTATGATAATCAACTTCTTCAACTGTTTTAAATTCATCATTAGTCTCTACTAGTTCACCACAATAATGACTCATCGCACTATGTAGTGCCTGATATGTCACGACAGTAATTAATTTTGGTTTTTTTAAATCTTGAGAAAGATATTGATCGCGATTTTCTTGTTTAACTAAAAAAGCTTCACAAATACGCTCTACCCATTGTTCACGAATCGTTATTGATGGGACTAAGATTAAAGCCGAGTAATCGATTCTTTTTATTAATTCAATTCCCAAAGTTGTTTTTCCTGAACCAGGTGCAGCAACAATATGAATTTTACGATCTTGACTATAACGGTCATATTTATCAAGAACACGTTGTTGATAACTGCGCCAAGTGCCCTTGAAATGCAAAATTTGTTCTAACATCCAATCCCTCCTATTACCTTTATTTATACATATCAACCTTAAAACATCAATACAAATCAACTTAATTTTATGATAAAAATTCTCCTTCCACTAAAAAAGTAGTACAATAATAATCAAAGGTGGTGTAATTATGACGATGTATATTCAAACCCAAAATCAATATACCCAATTCCAAAGTGATGAGTTAACTGATTTACTTGGTAAGATTAGTTTTACTATCAATAAATTTGGACTTTGGCAAAGTAATCACGATACTAGAGCAAATTATATTACTGATGATATTGAAATTGTCTATTATCGAGAAGGTGGGTCTATTACAACCATTGGCAATAAAAAATACACCTGCCCACCCCACAGCTTTCTCATCATCGAACCCTATAAGCTCAACACTTCAATAAATACTGGAAATACTAACTACAGCTATTATTTTTTTCATTTTGATATTGAACCCCTATCATTGCGCCAACAATTTATTACTCTCTTAACAAAACACGGGCATTTAATATATAAAGAAGAAATAAAAGACTTCAAAGAAATGCTAGAACGTTTATTAATCGAAGCTAGTGAAAAAGAAATTGGCTATTCAAGCATTATAACCTCTGCTTTGATTCGAGTTGTTGTAGAGATAATCCGCGCTCAGCTTAAAAGGAATAATGACCATATTTCACAAATAACAGATTTACCACATATCGAATTAGTTAATGATGCCATTAAGTATATTCATGACCATCTTCATGAACCAATTAAACTAACCGCAATGGCTTTACAACTAGGTGTTTCAACAAGTATGTTATATAAATCTTTTATTGCAATTTTAGCAATTCCTCCACTAACTTATATTCATCAACAAAAAGTTCTCTATGCTCAAAGAATGCTGGCTCATGGTAAAAGTGTTACAATGATTGCAAATGACCTGGGATATTCATCAGCCTATCATCTATCTAAAACTTTTAAACAAATCACAGGGGTCAGTCCACGTGAATATAAGAAAAATATTAAGTTATTATAAGCATATACGAAAATGTATATGTTTTTTAATTGATATAATATGTTTTATATATATGTAAGTGCTATCATATCTTTATAAGGGAGGTATGAATTTGGAAAATAAATATCAAAAACTCTTTCAACCAATAAAAATTAATCAGCTGGAAGTAAAAAATCGAATTTTTATGTCGCCAATGTCAACAAACTTTGCAACAAAAGATGGGTATGTTACTGATGAAATGATCTATTACTATAGCAGAAGAGCAAAAGGTGGCGTTGGTCTGATTGTAACTGAAGTAACAATGATTGAGCCAACCTACAAATATATTGCTCATACTTTATCAGTTCAAGATGATTCCTATCTTGAAGGATGGCAAAAATTAGCTAATGAAATTCATAAGTATGATAGTAAGGTCGTAGCCCAACTACTACACCCAGCATATATGGCAATTCCTTTCCCGGAAACACCACAATTAGTTGGTCCAAGTGAGGTTGGTCCATACTATGCTAAAACTCCTCCGCGACCTTTGACAAAAGAAGAAATCAGTATAATTGTTGAACAATTTGGTGATGGTGCCTTACGGTTAAAAAAAGCAGGAATAGATGGTGTTGAAATTCATGCTGCACACGCACATGCATTACTAGGAGGATTTTTATCTCCACTCTATAATAAACGAATTGATGAATACGGTGGTGACATAACTCATCGCATTCGTCTACTTTTAGAAGTAATTGCAAATGTTCGAAAAAAATGTGGGCGTGGTTTCGCTATTATTGTTCGTATCAGCGGTGATGATTATGAAGCCGGCGGACAATCATTACACGAAGGATGTTATATTGCTAAAAGATTAGAAGCTGCTCAAGTTGATATGATCCATGTTTCTGGGGGAACTACTATCCACCGCGGCAGCTCAATTGCACCCCCTGGAACACCACAAGCGAGTCATATTGACAGCGCACGAGAAATAAAAAAATGTGTTAATATCCCTGTTTCAACCGTAGGACGTTTGAATGAACCTTGGATTCTCGAAGAAGTTTTAGAAAGAGATTTAGCAGACGTATGTATGGTAGGTCGCTCACTCTTATGTGATCCTGATTTTGTTAATAAGATCAAAAATGGTCAAGAAGATGATATTCGTCCATGTATTGGATGCTTGGGATGTTTAAGCTCGACCATGTTAAAAGATCATGTTGAATGTGGAATTAATCCATCATTGACAAGTGAGAATGAGGAAACTGTAACACCTGCGACAATATCCCAAAATATCCTAGTTATCGGAGGAGGTCCAGCTGGATTAGAGGCAGCTTATATTTTATCAAAGCGTGGACACAAAGTTACCCTTGCTGAACGTCATCATACATTAGGCGGCGCAATGATCGTTGCAGGTTATCCTATTGCTAAACAGCACTTTGCTCAAACTACTAAATATTTCATTAAACGAGTGATCGATTGTAATATCAAAATCGAATTAAACACGATTGTTGATCAAGCCTATTTATCACAGCATCATTATGATCATATCATCGTCGCAACCGGAGCCAAACCATTACGACTTGATATTTTTAAAAATCATCCTCATACTGGTACCGGACAAGATGTGCTTCTTGGCAAAATGTGGACAGGTAAAAATATTGTCGTTGTTGGAGGAGGCTCTGTTGGCTGTGAAGTTGCTGATTTTGTTGCCCCATTAGTTAATGACCGCCATCCAAATAATAAAAAAGTAACTGTTATTGAAATGAAATCAAATATTATTATGGATGATACTTCACCATCACGAAGTATTTTAGTTCAAAGGATGGCTGATAAAGGCGTGAACATTATTACTGATAGTAGAGTCGTTAAAGTTACACCAACAACTCTCGAATATCAAAAAGATGGCAATACTATTACAATTGAAAATGTTGATACAATCATTGAAGCTACTGGTTATTATGCTGATCATGAGTTAAAAAAAACCCTCGATCAAATGCAACTTAGCTACAACGTCTTAGGTGACGCTGCAACCCCAGGAAAAATTAAAAATGCTATAAGTGACGCATATCATTTATGTAAAAATATTTAATCAAAGGAGAAAATATATGAATTTACTAAAACCTATTAAAGTTGGAAAAATTACTTTAAAAAACCGAATTATGTTTCCCCCAATGACAACCGGGTATGAAGAAAGAGATGGTTCAATCGGTGAACAAAGTTTTAATTTCTATAAACGTTTAGCGCAAGGCGATGTTGCTTATATTGTTTTAGGTGATGTTGCTCCAGTCAATACTGTTTCCCCTACACCTAAACTTTTTCATGACGGTCAAATCGAAGCTTTCAAAAAATTAAGCGATGCCTTACATGAGTATGATTGCAAACTAGGGATTCAAATCTTTCATCCTGAATATGATGTTGATGCTCTAGCAGAACTATTTAGAAAAGGTGATATGCAGGCTGCACGTGCTAAATTACATCATGACATGCTACATTATATCGATGAAGTAACTGAAGCCCAGCTTACAGCAATTATTGATAAAATCGGCGCTTGTGTTAAGCGTGCTGCCGCCGCGGGGGTGGATGTTATTGAGGTTCATGGTGATCGTCTTGTCGGTTCCCTTTGCTCAACCATTCTAAATCACCGAAATGATAATTATGGTGGTTCATTTGAAAACCGTATTCGCTTTGCTCTCGAAGTTGTCAAAGTAATTAAAGAAAATGCTCCAGATATTTGCATCGATTATAAACTGCCAATTATCACTGAAAATCCGCTTCGTGGTAAAGGAGGCCTAAAAATTGATGAAGCTATTAAATTGGCTACTATCTTAGAGGCTCATGGAGTTGATATGATCCATGTTGGTCAAGCCAATCATACTGGAAATATGAATGATACCATTCCTGCAATGGGAACTCAACCATACTGTTTTATGAATAAATATACAAAACAAATTAAAGATGTTGTTACGATTCCAGTGTCTTCTGTTGGACGAATCCTTACTCCCCAAAATGGTGAATCCTTAATTGATAACGGGATTTGTGACATTATTGGTTTAGGTCGTTCATTATTAGCTGATCCTGATTATGTTAAAAAATTAAAAAATAATGAAGCTGCTCGAATTCGTCATTGTATGATGTGTAATAAAGGCTGTACCGATGCAATCCAAAATAGACAATTTTTAAGCTGTGTTTTAAATGCTGAAAATGGTTATGAATACAAACGAATAATTACCCCAGCAGCAACAAAGAAAAAAGTTGTAGTTGTTGGAGGGGGACCAGCAGGTTTAGAAGCTGCTCGGGTAGCAAAAACAAAAGGACATGATGTTATTTTATTTGAACAAGACACTAGATTAGGTGGTCAACTTAATATTGCAGCGATTCCACCACGCAAAGCTGAAATGAATCGGGCTATCAATTACTTATCAAATGAAATGAAAATATTGAATGTTGATTTAAGATTAGGTAAAAAAGCAACTAGTACAGATATATTAAACGAACATCCTGATAGTGTTATCATCGCTATTGGTGCCAATAATGCTTCCCTACCAATTCCTGGCAGTGATTTAACTCATGTGTTAGATGCTTGGAAAGTTCTTAACTATGAACAATTCCCTAGTGGCCATGTAGCGATTATTGGCGGTGGTCTAGTCGGAGCGGAAACCGCAGAATTTTTAGCACAAATGGGCTTGGACGTTACTGTCATAGAAATGCTTGAAGAAATTGCAAAAGAAGAATCATCAACTGTAAAGCCAGTAATGTTTGAAGATTTTGAAAAACATCAAGTTAAATTATTGACTAAAACAAAGGTAATTGAAATTAAAAACGATTGTATCAAAGCTGCTAATGGCGATGGTGAATTAACGATTCCATGTGATTATGTTATTTTAGCTACTGGAGCTAAACCTAATCCATTTGATGTCAGTGAATTAACAGCTCACAATATTGATATTCATCTTGTTGGTGACTGCAATGAAAAAGCTGCTGATATTAATAATGCCATTACTCAAGGTTATTTAGCAGCCAACAGTATTTAAAACTCTTATTATCTAGACTAAAAAGAATTAATCATAACATTTAAATGTTTAAGATTAATTCTTTTTTATTCTTATTAACTATCTACTATTACTAGCCATTCTAAACCACGTATAATTTTTTCCTTTGATTGATACTGATAATTGATAAATATTTTCTGGCCAAGTACATCCGCCAAAGCCTCCATCCCCGATAGCATGAATATCACATCCGGTTTGTTTCATTAAAAGGGCAACCTGCCGAATTGTATCCTCATCGGCACATTCGACCGAACTATTTAAAAAACTCATGGCTAAAGTACCTGGTTTATAGCGATGAATATATTCTACTAATTCTCTAATCATATCTACTGTGATTCCTGCTCTAGTCCCTGGAGCTGGTAAATCGATACAGTCAGCACCAGCATCAATAAGTCTTTTAATAACATCTTTGGTATCATATGCTGCTAAAGGATCACCTAGTACCTTTTCTTCGATACCATCTTCCCACTTGCCAGCAAACAAGAAAATATCATCTCCACATATTTCTTTTACTAATTTGGTTGCTTCAATTACATCTTCAATCGATGTTCCAGAACCTGGATTACCACCCAATACAATAAAATCCACTCCTAAAGCAACTGCTTTTAAAATATGTTCTTTTGTTGCTAACATTCCAGCCAATCGGTAAAGTGTTTTTTCATCAGAACGCTTTTCTCCCTTCTTAGGACACCCTAAATAAACACCAATTGGACAATTGCATTTTTCTTTAAGCTCTTTGATAGTTAAGCCGCACAATCCTGGATTATTTTCAAAATTATCTAAATCTATAGTATTAAGCATAACCATATCTGCACCAAACGAACAAAGCAATTCAGCATTTGTCACACCCATTACCGTCCCTGGGCCAGCAAAAATTAAATGTTGTCCCATGATAACTCGACCTTCCGATTTATAGATAGATTCTTTTAATTCTAAAGGACCCATTTTGTTTATCTCACTCTTTGAAGCATTAATCAATCTTTTTACGTTGCTCATAATTTTTCCTCATTTCTAGATTTTGTTTTCTTCAAGTGTTTTTTCTTGATTACTTTTTTTCTCTGCTTCTAAAGCCTGATTGTCACAAATCTTAAAAAATGGGTAATAAATTATACATGATAACAAGCACATAATTACAATCATGATTCCTAAACTAATTCCCCCACCTAAAATAAATCCCGCAATTGGACCTGGAATTGTCATTACACTTAACATTAAGGCGGGAATATTCACAACACCTGTAACCATCAACAAATAACCAATAATCATAAATACAAGTGGTGTTAAAATAAACGGAATAAACATAATTGGATTTAATACGATTGGAAAACCAAAAATAACAGGCTCTACGATATTAAACATCCCCGGAACAAAACACACTTTTCCAAACGCTTTAAAACGTTCGCTTTTAGCAAATATTGCCATATCGCAAGTAAGCCCAAATAAACATCCTGGTCCACCAATAAACTGACAAAAAACAAAGAAAAACATATAAGTTGTGACTAAGGTTACAGGTTCTCCGGCCATATAATTATTTAAATTTGTAATTGCTGGTTCCATCCAAATTACCATCATGACAGAAAGTACAACTGAAGTACCATGAATTCCAACCCACCATAACAGCAATAATATTAACATACTAATCAACATGGCTGGAAAACTATTACCTAAACTTACTAAAGGCGCTTGAACCATAGTATAAATAAAATTTTGAATATTTCCATAAGATGTTACAGCAAATCCAGACCTTACCAATAAAAACAAGGCTGATACTAAAAATGCTGGAACAACAGCTTCAAATGGTTTAGAAACCATTTCCGGTACCGAATCTGGTAATTTTATTTTCCAATTATGATTAACGGCAAAAGCAAAAACATATGCCCCAATAATCCCACATAACATGGCAGTGAAGATACCACTAGCACCTAAGTTATCAACTGGGATAACATTTTTTATCAATGTTACAGCTCCATTTGTACTATCAACATTGTTATAAGAAAATGGTGTAACCAACAATAGTGATAATAACGAAACAATTGCTGTTTGAAATGGATTAACATTAAACTTTTCACCTAAATTATAACCTAAAGCAAAAATGAAATATAATGCTGTTAAATTACAAACAGCAACCCCTACAGCTAAAGCATCAGATATTCCAGTAGACGATAAAAAATTTGTATACCAGTCTCCCAATGGTAAACCCTGAAATAATGAAAATACAGCTCCTCCTAATAACGCTGGCATCACTTTCATAAATGCGCCACTTATTGCACTTAAAATAAAATTGTTTTCAATTTTCTGTGCAAAAGGTATAACTTTATTTTGGATAAAATCATTCATAATTTTTCCTCCTCCTAACTTTATAACTACATTTTATCTAGAAGTATAATCATTTAAGAGTACATAAAACTTTTCATTAGTCCAAAATAAAAACCAATAAAAAAAATAAGTGCTAAGGTTTCATTTTTTGAAACTTCAATACTTATCCTTGGTTATTTAATCTTGCTAATAAGCTTTCAATAATCTTCATTAATTCAAATTTCTTCTTAATACCTGGCTGTTCGTGTATCTCTAAAAAACGTTTATGAGTATACGAGCTCTTTAAAGATATGATATAATTATTTTCGTCATTTAAATGTCTATAAATATTCCTGATCAAAGCATTGGATATATTATAATCATAGTATTTTTCTAAACTTATCTGAAGATGACTATAAAAATATAACGTATGTTCATCCATATTAATAGCTAAATTGTTATCTTCTTCATTAATTATATAAATATCATAACCTAATACATAAAAATATTTCAAATACATTTTCCAAATCAACATTGCTTCTCGCTCACCAAATAAAATAATTTGATGACAATGATTACATGCTATAACTAAATCATCAAGTTTATCACGATCATCGAGCAAATAAATAAAATCACAAATCACAGCATTAAATTCTCTTACAAAAGTCTTTTTAAAATCCGTGAAATGACTAGTTTTTATACTTTTACAAAATCTAATGATTGATGATTTAGATAGACCGGTATCATAAATAACATCCTCTAAAGATAGTTCTATTAGCTTTTCCCTTTGGTTTAAAAAATATTTAACAAGAATTTGATCCGTATTATTAATTTTTGCATTCATTGATAAATCTAAAAGTATATCGATCATTTTATCACTGCTCCTGATAAATAATCTCGTGATAATAAAATTTAATCAAATCAAAATAATACAACAACAAATACTCAGTCTCAAACATTTCATTATTAGATAATATATTAATTACCTCAAAAACATTGTAATGAAAATTTATTTTTGTTTCGCCTGAAAAAATAATAACTTTATTAGCTTTATTTCCTAAAATCGACACTAAATTATCATCAGATAAAAAAAGTCTACCAGTACCTGAAATCAATATAATTAAATCATTATCCTCTATTTCAATAGAATTATCTTTTAATAAAGACGACATTATCACTGTCTTCCCCATTGAAATCATATCAATTTGAAAATTAAAAAGAATTGGAGTTATCGTAGGGGAAGCAACAATAATAACTCTCTGACTTTGAGCTATTTCTTTAATGATCAACTTTAATTTCATTTTATCATTGAATTCTAATGGATAATCAACTAAATGTGAAACCGCTACAGCTAATCGTTTTTTGTTAAAAATCTTATAACCTCGATATATTTGATCTTTACGAACATCCAATTCACTTTCTAATCTTTCTTTAAAAATCGAATAATTAGAATAACCAAATTTTTTTAAAAACTGTTTTACTGTTGGAACTGAAACAAAACAGCCATCAGCCACATCTTGTAAAGTAATACTTCCTATATGATTAATATTTTCTATAATATATTTGGCAATATAATAATTTAAATCTTTATTATTAGAGTTATTAACAATTGATAAAAAATAAGCTAAGCACATAAACATATTATCTTCCTCCACCCATTATTACCATTATATAATATTAATTAAATTTATTCATTTAAAAATTAGCTTTCTTGTACCAGCAAAAAGCTCCAATCAAATTTGCATCATTATAATAATGACACACTTTGATCTCTGGTGGAGTTACCGGAACTGGGATGCAATCAAATAAATCACTCACTTCTTTCTTTAACATTGTTAATAATAACGGCTGAGTACTAATCCCTCCACCAATACTAATATTCTCTAAATCTAATAACATTTGCATATTAAAAATATATCTTGCAAGATTTTTAGTATAATCCCGTAGTATTTCTAAACTAGCAATATCATTATGATTAGCCTTGTTAAAAAAGGCTAATCCATCGATCGAATTTCGCTCTAATGCAAATCGTTTTTCATAATTTCTCGTTAAATAACCTACACCGCCAATCAATCCAAATGTATTTTGCCAATCAAAGTCATGTTTAGAATCAATTAAAGAAAACGTAGCTGCTCCAGCAAAATAATTACACCCACGATATAATTCCCCGTTAATAATAATTGCGCATCCAACTCCAGTACCCAATACTAGTACTGCCCCATTACTCGTTTCTTTTAATGAGCCTCTATACAATTCTGCTAATGCCGCACAATTACCATCATTTTCAATCGAAACTGGTACGTGGCATTTACTCCAAAGGATTTGTTTAATATTTTTATTATCATTAAATCTATAACTACCACCATTTTTTATTAAACCTGTAAAGGGATTCATTTCCCCACAATAACTAATCGCAATTCCGGATAATTTCATGTGTATAGTTTTAAATAAATCCACTACCCAGGTAATCATTTCATCATGACTTTGAAATATTTTATTTTCTTTATTTACATCATATAACTGAAAGTTTTCATCAATAATTGCATATTTAACTCCGGTGCCACCAAAATCTAAACATAAATATTTCATTATTTAATCCCTCATTTCTTAACACTTTAAAGTTATCATAGTTAAAAAAAATATAAATACTATATAATTTTTGGTTGTGTCAAAAAATGAAACATAGAAATCTAATATGAACTGTTAGCTATGATTATTGTATTGCAGCAAATAAATCTTTATCTTTGTTAATATCTTCTTGAATGACTTTTTTGATATATAAAGCTAACATATATGGCATTTTTTCTTCAAATGTATCTAACTGGCAATTTAATAATTCCTTGACTTTAGTCATTCTATAATTAATCGTATTTCGGTGCATATATAAATTTTTGGCCATCGCTACTTGACTGCCATCATGAATCAAGTAATAGAACAATGTCTTTTCTAATTCACTATGATGTTTTTGATCATAATCTATTAAAGGCTTTAATAAATGCTGATACATTCCTGATAAAATTTGTTTATCCTCGATTGAAAATAAGATTTGATAAACTCCCATCTCTTCAAAAAGAATCATCGGATATTTAAATTGTTCTGCCATTGCAACTGCAGCTCGAGCTCGTTTATAACTTAAGATTACTTGTCTAAAATCTGTCATTGGCGTTCCAATACCTAAGTGAATAAATCTTGAAGGCATTCGCTTCTTTGTTCTTTTATACATTTTATCAGTAATTTTCTCTAATGAATCTGGATCTAAATTATTTACAATTAATACAAAATACCCATCAAACCAAAAAAATGTATATGGGCTTTGTATTTTTTCAAAACATAATTCCAATTGAAAAGAAACTCTACGTCGTTCAATTGCATCAAACTGATCAGAATCTTCAATTCCAATTAAAACAACTTGAAAAAAACCATCCACATCAAATGCACCTAACAATTGCTGCCGAACCTCCTCAACAACTTGAGGAGTTGTAAAAACATTCTGAAATAATTTTGAAATCTGATTGTCTTCTCGTTGTGAATATAAACAGCGCATACTAAAATCCTTAATTAAATCTGCCATGTGTACTTCCCAGGGTGTCGTTAACAGCGGAAAATCCTGCTCATTACAATAGTCAATTATATCTTGAGGAATTTCAAATATATATTTACCTGTATTGATAACTAATCCAACACTATGGTATTTAACCAAACACTTGATAAAATCAAATAACGAATCGTGACTTTGAAATCCTAAACCTGTTGTAACTGCCAATTCTTTTCCCCATAATTGTTGAATAATTGTCGTATCCTCAATCATGTGAACCCAACTCATCGCATTTGAACAGCCCTCACGACCAGCTAACAATTTTAAATGATATTGCTCTTGAGTTTGTACTAACGCATCTTCAATCGTAAATCCCATTTTACTCACTTCCTTTATATTTATTTTACCATTATTTGTGCATGATGCACAAATAAATCTTATTTTTTTATTATTTCTGTCTCTATAATTATTAAAATATTAATATATAATATAATTGTATTAAAAATAGAACATCTAGGAGGGACATAACATGAACATTTCTTATGGATATTACGTACTAACTGACAACTTTGATACTTGCCCAACTTGGGTTCGTGATGAAGGATATTTCAATTGTGAAAACTTTTCAAAATTCTTTAAGTTTTTTAAAAAGAAATAAATAATAATGAGCATTCATAACGAATGCTCTTTTTCTTTTAAGATTTAAATTATGCTATTAGATAATTATTTTATATTTAAAGCAGCTTCATAACCTTCTTTAACTGCTGGTAAAGCATTACCTGCCTTAATTGCGCCACCTACTACTTGAACATCTTCACATAATTCATTTGCAATTTTTTCTAACGGATTATAGGCTTTATATCCAAATGCTAAGACAACTAAGTCAGCAGAAATAACTTCTTTTTCTCCCTGTTCATTAATAAATGCCACTCCATCATCTAAAATTTCTGTCACAGTACAATTAGCTCTGGCAGTTACTCCTGATTCATTCATAATTGGTAATAGACAGCTCATATTAATGGGATCCATATCAGTCAAAACAGCTGGTTTCATTTCTAGAACTGTTACATGACGATGCGTTTGAGCAATAAATGTGGCAGTTTCACAACCAACTTCGCCCCCTCCGCAAACAACGATATGCTCAACTTTTGTAGCGATTTTTCCTAATAACACATCTTCAGCATTGACTACATTTTCTTTATCGATACCTTTGATTGCCGGCACCAGCGGTCTTGCTCCAGTAGCCAAAATAATAGCATCCGGGTTTTCTTGTTCAATCATCTCTTTTGTTACTAAAGTATTTAAATGTACTTTTACATGCAGATCCTCTAAATTCTTTTTAAATACAGATATTAATGTTGTTAATTCTCCTTTACCAATTGGATAAGCTGCAGATCTAAATTGACCGCCAACTTCTTCCTGAGCCTCATAAACAGTTACATTGTGACCTATCATTGCCGCAGTTTCAGCCGCCTGCAGACCAGCAGGTCCCCCTCCAACAATCATTACTTTTTTTGCTTTTTCTACAATGTTCATTGAATTTTCATATTCACGTCCTACCCGTGGATTAACTAAGCAAGTGACTTCTTGATTAAAAAATAATGGCATTTCACATCCTTGTAGACACCCGATACACATTTTAATATTCCCATATTTTTCTGCCTTTGCTTTATTAGGTAAATCTGGATCAGTCAATGAACCACGCCCCATTCCAATAAAATCAGCTTTATCCATGTTAATTAATGTATCTGCCATTTGCGGATCGTTAATTCGATTAGTTACAATTACTGGTAAATCAACCAATTTCTTTACTTGTGCTGATATCTCCATATTCAATGTATGTTCCGTAAACATTGGAGCAATTACTGCTCTATTTCCAGGTGAAGCATAAGAGCCATTAGAAATATGAATACCATCAAAACCTAATTCTTCAAAAATCGTACATAATTCATAAGTTTCTGCTTCAGTTCTTCCACCATGAACATATTCATTACCAGAAAGACGGACGATAATTGGAAAATCATCACCAACTTGTTTTCTCATTTCTAAATAAATTTCAGCAACTATTCGTACTCTATTTTGTAGACAACCACCATAGTTATCAACTCGCTTATTGACAAATGGTGATAAAAATTCCGCTAATAAATAACCATGGGCACAGTGTAGCTCAATTCCATCAAAACCAGCTTCTTTAACGCGTTTAGCAGCACTACCAAAATCTTTTACTAATTGATTGATTTCAGCAACTGTGATATCTCTTGGTTGTTCTTGACATAAGGGACATTCAATTGCTGAAGGAGCAACTGGCATATGATCTTCATTAGCAATTCTAGTAGTTTGTCTACCTGGATGATACATTTGACAAAAGATTTTTGATTCATACTTATGAACCATCGTTGTTAATTGTTTATTTCCTTCAATCAATTCATCTTTATATAAACCGGGAATTCTTTGATATCCTTTACCATATTGTTGAACTGCATAATCCTCAGTAATAATCAAACCCCAGCCGCCTTTAGCCTTTTCTTCAATATATTTCATATAACGCTCAGTAATTTTACCTTCAATCGTACAATAATTTGTCACCATTGCCGGAACTACTAAACGATTAGGAATTTTTACAGTTCCTATTTGATAAGGGGTAAATAATTTTTTTAAAGCCATTTTAATATCCTCCAATCCTTTTATAACTTTATTTTACAGTATCAAATGATTTGAAGGTCAACTCTAATTTATTATATGTGATATTATTCACATATTCTTTTTTAATCACATATATTTTACTAAAACAACATAAAAAACTCTCAAGCTATTTGAGAGTTTTTTATAATCGGAATTTGTATTTCTAAATACCGTTTAAAATGATCACCTTCATATCCACGCCCCCTAATAATCCCCCGTATTGGTAACTGTACATGATAACCTTTATCTTGAGCATACATTACTGCTGCTTCATAACACTCATGACTAAACTGTCCTAACGGTCCCATTTCTATTACCGTGCATAAACAATAATGAGCCGGAATAATTGTATACTTCTTTTTATAAGAAATACTTAATCCATTAAAATATTCCTCATCAATAGCAAAATACCATTCATCTTTATCTTTATTAAAACAAACATAACTATCAATAAAATTAATATATTTATCATTTAATAAAAATCGAATATTATCTTCACTAGTATTAACTTTATCATAATCATCACCAATTCCATCTACAAAATCAAAAGCATATTTTTTATTAATTTTCTTTACCCAATAATTTGATAAATTTAAATCAGCTACCTCCAGTTGCATTGCCAACTCTGTGACTCGTTTTTTCAACATGACTTTATAATCAATCTCTTTATTTAGTCGCCTTTGGAAAATATGTAACTGATTTTGAAGCTTTTCTCTATAATTAAAATTAATAAAATTAGGAATTTCTTTTATTTTCATTCCTAAATTCTGATACTGTAAACATTCTAATAAAATATATATGTCAAAAATACTATAATAGCGATACCCATTCTTTTCATCTCTTATAGGATCAATAATTCCCATTTTTTCATAATATCTAATCATTTCACTTGATAAATTAAACAATCGTGAAATATCCCCTATTTTATACTGGCTATTCATAATATCAGCTCCTTTACAAATAATTTTATCACTTAATCTTCCTATTTAAAAAATAATTTTATTATTAGTTTTTATAAATCAACTATTGGTAGATTTATAAATTAATTAAAACTCGTTATAATCAAAATATAAAGGAGAAATCAATAGATGGATTGTATTAAAATTGGAAAATTTATTGCGACATGCTGTAAAGAAAAAACTTAACCCAAATTGAAAAACTAAATGTAACAAATAAAGCTATATCAAAATGGTCGAAATTTTATCGATGCTTCATTTTATCACGATTTTCGCGATATCTTAGGCATTACTATTAACGAATTATTAGCTGGTGAACATCTCAATACTCAAGATAATCAATATTACTATGAAATGAATCTTCACAATCGTATTAACAGTTACAATAACATAAATCGAAAAAATAAAATAATTATTTTCATGATTTTTAGTACATTGATTTTTTAGTCATTACGTATTTACAAATAAAAACTATATGGATTTTTATCATGGATTCAATACATCTAAAAATCATTATTTAGAAAAGCAAATTCTTGATCTATTTCATTCTTTATCAGTCCCTGGCAACACACATCCAAACTTTGATGAACTTTATTATCGGAAAATATTTGAACAGTCTGATAGTAGTAAAATGTACTATATTTATACCATAAATACTAAGCAATATTATTTTATTGAAAATATATTCTAAACAAAATAAAAGGTATCACGAATTATATGGGAGAGGGTCCGTGATACCTTATATGACTATTATAGCATATTTAAAAAAATAAGCATTTAATCTGATTAAACTTTAATTAGTTTCTCCAAAAGAAATCTAGATTTCAAGTATTTTAGTCTAAATATATTATACTTTTAATCTCTATTACAAAGATTTAGAAATCTTTATCAAATCAACTAAAACAAATCTATTCTACATTTCAGTTAGAGCATTGTTTTTTATAATAAATCATTTTTACAAGTCATATACCTAACTAACCACTATACCAATAATTACTTTAATAATATTTCAAGAAATTGATACTTAAAATATTAATATTCAATTTCTTCAAGTGCATTTTTCAATTGATTCAAAGCTTGTCTTAAATATGCTCTTGGGCAAGCAATGTTAATTCTTTGAAACCCTTTTCCTTCTTTTCCAAACATCGTTCCACTATCTAGCCATAATCGAGCATGTTCAATCAATAAATCATTTAATTCTTTATCTGAAATTTGTAATCTTCTAAAATCAAGCCAAAGCAAATAAGTTCCCTCCGGGATAATCAACTTTATCAATGGTATGTGTTCTTTCAAATATTCATCTACAAACCGTGTATTTTCAAATAAATATTGCTTTAAATCTTCAAGCCAGCTTGAACACGATTCATAAGCTGTCTGGCAAGCTGCTAATCCAAACAAATTACACTGGCTATAACCAGTACTGGCAATAGCTTTTTTAAATTGTAATCTCAATTTTTCATCGGCAATAAAAATATTTGAAATTTGTAATCCGGCCAAATTAAAAGTTTTAGTAGGAGCCGTACAGGTTATTGTAATATTCTGTAATTCTGTCTTTAATGATGCAAAAACATGATGCTGATGCCCCGGATAAATAAAATCACTATGGATTTCATCACTAATAATTTTAACATCATTTTTAAGGCAGATTTGCCCTAATTTTAATAGCTCATCTTTTTTCCAAACTCGACCAACTGGATTATGTGGCGAACATAAAATAAACAATTTTACTTTTTCTTTCTTAATCTTCTCTTCAAAATCATCAAAGTCTATTTCATAATGAGCGTTTTTTAAAACTAAAGAATTTGTTATAACACGTCTTCCGTTATCAATAATTACTTCTTTAAAAGGATAATATACTGGTGTTTGAATAATTACTCCATCACCCAATTTAGTAAATGCCCGCACTGCTTGTGCTAAAGCAAATACAACACCAGGCGTCTTAACTATCCATTCCTTTTTTATTTCGTAATTAAATTTTGACCGATACCAACTATAAATAGCTTGATAATAACCATCCTTACTATCACTATATCCATAAATACCATGATTTACCACATCATATAATCGTTGTTGTATTTCTGGAGCAACGATAAAATCCATATCTGCCACCCATAACGGTAAAATATCATCAGGACGTTCTCTTTCACTAGTGAAATCATACTTTAAGGAGTTTGTATCAGTACGGTTTATTATTGAATCAAAATTAGATTTTATCATTATCACCAAAAGCCTGCCTCAAATCAGCTAATAAATCATCAATATTTTCTATTCCTACTGATAATCGCAAAAAATTATCTGTAATTCCTAATTTAGCTCTAATTTCTGCTGGAACATCACCATGGGTTTGAATCATTGGATAAGTAATCAATGACTCCACACCTCCAAGACTTTCTGCATAAGTAATTAATTGTACATTTTCTAAAATCTTTTTTGCTAAAAAATGATTTTCAACACTAAAGGCTATCATGCTGCCAAAGCCGCGGGCTTGATTTCTATTGATTTCATATCCTGGATGCTCTATTAAACCAGGATAATAAACTTTGCTAACCCGCGGATGCCGATTTAACCAGTTTGAAATTTTCAGCGCATTTTCTTGTTGTGATTTTTGTCTGATTGCCAGCGTCTTGATCCCCCGAATCAATAAATAACAATCTAGTGGTGACAAGCTATTTCCAACTGTCTTTGAAACTTCTCTAATCCTTTTAGCTAGTTTATGATCACCAGTCGAAATACTTCCAGCAATAATATCATTATGCCCACTTAGAAACTTAGTAGCACTATGAATTACAATATCAGCACCTAATAATAATGGATTTTGAAAATATGGTGAAAGGAAGGTATTATCAACAATTAGTAACAGCTTGTGGGCTTGACACAAGGCACTAATTTTTTTTAAATCACTTATTTGCATTGTTGGGTTACTCGGCGTTTCAATAAAAACAGCTTTTGTTTGAGGACGAATATACTGCTTAAAACTCTTTAAATTAGTTGTATCAACATAACTGAATTTTAAACCTTTATTTTGCTGCAAAGTAAATAGTCGAGTTGAACCGCCATATAAATCATTTGAACATATCAAATGATCACCACTACTAAAAAGTTCTAGTACCAATGAAATTGCTGCCATTCCACTAGAACAAGCAACTGTATCAACTGCGCCCTCTAAATTGGAAATAATCTCTTCTAAATAAGCTCTTGTTGGATTACTTTCACGAGAATAGTTATACCCTCTGCTTTCCCCAATCCCAGGATGAGAAAAAATTGCTGTTTGGTATATTGGAATTGAAACAGCACCATAAGGATGCTGTTTCAATTCTAAATTTGCAGGATGAATACAACGAGTTTCAAATTCATATTTCATACTTTTCTCCATTTCCCCACGCTAAGCGCATGGACACAAATATTTCTTGAAAGACATTCTGATTCCTTCTACTC
>ERZ1673739.488-NODE-488-length-55025-cov-85.317155_pt1 | contig 55025 bp, 48 predicted proteins | sample MGYA00580210_ERZ1673739 | MGnify/ENA primary metagenome ERZ1673739 (study PRJEB41218, sample SAMN15661749) | gut metagenome | host: Homo sapiens | place: Canada: London | collected 2015-08-20/2019-03-30 | study: EMG produced TPA metagenomics assembly of... | reverse complement strand
ATCACATCAGTTCGGGCACTTATAAACCTGACCGATAATCTGGCTATCCGTCGGGACAAAACTGGACAACATTCCCTGCGACGGGCTGCTGATGCCATAAATCACGTTACCGCCCATTGCAGCCGCCTGGTTGCGCAGATCGTTTGCTGCGCCGCGCATAGAACCGCCCTCTTCTCCGTGTTGCCCGGAAAGCCAGTTGCTTTGCTTACCTGTCGCAGTACCAATCAGCTGGCACTCTGCGCCTGGCTGCTCGTCCACAATGCGTACACTCTGACCGGCAGCACTCAATTCGTTGCTGGAGCTACAACCCGCCATCAGTAGCGCGGCACCGACAATCCCTGCTAAGTATTTTACGTGCATGTTATTCCCCATAATCAATGAGCTGGACGCCACTCGCGTCGTCCGTGTCTGAATCTTATACTAGAAAGATGACCAAAAGAAAAACCCCCAGACATTTCTGCCCGGGGGTTTGTTTATTTCTGCGAGGTGCAGGGCAATTACATCATGCCGCCCATGCCACCCATGCCGCCCATACCGCCAGCAGCGCCTAAGTCAGCTGCATCATTTTTCGGCAGGTCGGTAACCATGCACTCGGTGGTGATCATCAGGCCAGCCACAGAAGCCGCGTACTGCAGAGCAGAACGGGTTACTTTGGTTGGGTCCAGGATACCCATGTCGATCATGTTGCCGTATTCTTCGGTTGCTGCGTTGTAACCGTAGTTGCCGTCGCCGCCTTTAACGGTGTTAGCAACAACAGACGGTTCTTCGCCGCAGTTCAGGACGATCTGACGCAGCGGAGCTTCCATTGCACGCAGTGCAACTTTGATACCCACGTTCTGGTCTTCGTTCTGACCACGCAGGTCAGCCAGTTTAGACGCTACGCGGATCAGCGCAACACCACCACCAGCAACCACGCCTTCTTCTACCGCAGCACGGGTCGCGTGCAGGGCGTCTTCAACGCGTGCTTTTTTCTCTTTCATTTCAACTTCGGTAGCAGCACCTACTTTGATAACTGCAACGCCGCCTGCCAGTTTCGCTACGCGTTCCTGCAGTTTTTCACGGTCGTAGTCAGAAGTTGCTTCTTCAATCTGCTGACGGATCTGAGCAACACGGCCCTGGATTGCAGCTTCTTCACCCACGCCATCGATGATAGTGGTGGTGTCTTTGTTGATCACAACACGTTTAGCCTGACCCAGGTCTTCCAGGGTTGCTTTTTCCAGCTCCATACCGATCTCTTCAGAGATTACGGTACCGCCAGTCAGGGTTGCGATATCCTGCAGCATAGCTTTACGACGATCGCCGAAGCCCGGAGCTTTAACCGCAGCAACTTTCACGATGCCACGCATGGTGTTAACAACCAGAGTTGCCAGCGCTTCGCCTTCAACATCTTCAGCGATGATCAGCAGCGGTTTGCCTGCTTTGGCAACAGCTTCCAGAACCGGCAGCATTTCGCGGATGTTAGAGATTTTCTTGTCAGCCAGCAGGATGAACGGGCTTTCCAGTTCTACTGCGCCAGTTTCCGGCTTGTTGATGAAGTAAGGAGACAGGTAGCCACGGTCGAACTGCATACCTTCAACCACGTCCAGTTCGTCCTGCAGACCGGTACCGTCTTCAACGGTGATAACGCCTTCTTTACCGACTTTGTCCATCGCTTCAGCGATCAGTTTACCTACGGTTTCGTCGGAGTTAGCGGAGATGGTACCAACCTGAGCAATCGCTTTAGAGTCAGAGCACGGTACGGACAGCGCTTTCAGTTCTTCAACTGCAGCGGTAACGGCTTTGTCGATACCACGTTTCAGGTCCATCGGGTTCATGCCCGCAGCAACAGCTTTCAGACCCTCAGTGATGATAGCCTGAGCCAGTACAGTTGCAGTGGTGGTACCGTCGCCTGCAGCGTCGTTCGCTTTAGAGGCAACTTCTTTCACCATCTGCGCACCCATATTTTCGAACTTGTCTTCCAGTTCGATTTCACGAGCAACGGAAACACCATCTTTGGTGATGGTCGGTGCACCGAAAGATTTATCCAGAACTACGTTACGGCCTTTCGGACCGAGGGTAACTTTCACTGCATCTGCCAGTACGTTTACGCCGCGCAGCATTTTCACACGAGCGTCGTTACCGAATTTTACGTCTTTAGCTGCCATTATCTTTATTCCTTAAATTCGTATGTTCAGTGTCGTGCGAGGATTACGCTTCAACAATTGCCAGAATGTCGCTTTCGGACATGATCAACACTTCTTCATTGTCGATCTTCTCAGATTTCACACCGTAGCCATCGTTGAAAATAACGATGTCGCCAACTTTCACATCCAGCGGCTTCACTTCGCCATTTTCAAGGATACGGCCATTGCCGACAGCCAGCACTTCGCCGCGGGTGGATTTAGCCGCTGCAGAGCCGGTCAGAACGATGCCGCCAGCAGATTTAGTTTCAACTTCTTTACGCTTGACGATCACGCGATCATGCAATGGACGAATATTCATTGATAACTCTCCTTTGAGAAAGTCCGTATCTGTTATGGGTGACGCCGGAGCTTACGTGGTTTCCCGGCTGGTGACCAGAGAAATGGGGATGAGGATTCGCCCCTTCAAGGGGGAAAAAGAAAAAAAATTCTGATCAGCACAAAATCGGGTGAAAACCCTGATTCACCTCACATTTCATCGCAATTTCTTCATCGCCGTCATAAGCGAATCTGATTGTGCTACCATCGAAAATCTACGCAGTAGCCCAAAATTTGGGCGCAATCGGATATCAACCCATGAGTGGACTCAAACAAGAACTGGGGCTGGCCCAGGGCATTGGCCTGCTATCGACGTCATTATTAGGCACTGGCGTGTTTGCCGTTCCTGCGTTAGCTGCGCTGGTAGCGGGCAATAACAGCCTGTGGGCGTGGCCCGTTTTGATTATCTTAGTGTTCCCGATTGCGATTGTGTTTGCGATTCTGGGTCGCCACTATCCCAGCGCAGGCGGTGTCGCGCACTTCGTCGGTATGGCGTTTGGTTCGCGACTTGAGCGAGTCACCGGCTGGTTGTTTTTATCGGTCATTCCCGTGGGTTTGCCTGCCGCGCTACAAATTGCCGCCGGGTTCGGCCAGGCAATGTTTGGCTGGCATAGCTGGCAACTGTTGTTGGCAGAACTCGGTACGCTGGCGCTGGTGTGGTATATCGGTACTCGCGGTGCCAGTTCCAGTGCTAATCTACAAACCGTTATTGCCGGACTTATCGTCGCGCTGATTGTCGCTATCTGGTGGGCGGGCGATATCAAACCTGCGAATATCCCCTTCCCGGCACCTGGTAATATCGAACTTACCGGGTTATTTGCTGCGTTATCAGTGATGTTCTGGTGTTTTGTCGGTCTGGAAGCATTTGCCCATCTTGCCTCGGAATTTAAAAATCCAGAGCGTGATTTTCCTCGCGCATTGATGATTGGTCTGCTGCTGGCAGGATTAGTCTACTGGGGCTGTACGGTAGTCGTCTTACACTTCGACGCCTATGGTGAAAAAATGGCGGCGGCAGCATCGCTTCCAAAAATTGTAGTGCAGTTGTTCGGTGTAGGAGCGTTATGGATTGCCTGCGTGATTGGCTATCTGGCCTGCTTTGCCAGTCTCAACATTTATATACAGAGCTTCGCCCGCCTGGTCTGGTCGCAGGCGCAACATAATCCTGACCACTACCTGGCACGCCTCTCTTCTCGCCATATCCCGAATAATGCCCTCAATGCGGTGCTCGGCTGCTGTGTGGTGAGCACGTTGGTGATTCATGCTTTAGAGATCAATCTGGACGCTCTTATTATTTATGCCAATGGCATCTTTATTATGATTTATCTGTTATGCATGCTGGCAGGCTGTAAATTATTGCAAGGACGTTATCGACTACTGGCGGTGGTTGGCGGGCTGTTATGCGTTCTGTTACTGGCAATGGTCGGCTGGAAAAGTCTCTATGCGCTGATCATGCTGGCGGGGTTATGGCTGTTGCTGCCAAAACGAAAAACGCCGGAAAATGGCATAACCACATAATCCGGCGTTTCGACATTAATCCTGGCGATCGTCTTTATGATCAAGGCGGTCGCGCTCATCATCCTTTCGCTGGTACTCACCATCAAAAGTATTACCGCCACCGGTCCCGGCGCTAAAACCGCCGCCTGGCATACGAGAAAAGCGCAAATGCGGCATCAACTTCACTGTCAGATGCTTTTGCACCGGCGGTAATAAAAGCAGAAGACCGAGGAAGTCGGTGAAAAAGCCCGGTAATAAAAGCAGCAAACCGGCAATGATCAGCGAAACACTTTTAATCATCTCCGCCGCTGGGTTTTCACCCGCCGCCATTTTTTGCTGCATCAGCACGAAATTCTTAAAGCCCTGGTTACGTACCAGTGACATCCCGATAACTGACGTGAATATAACCAGCACGAGGGTCAGCAATACCCCCAATACATGGGCAACCTGAATAAAGATTGAAATCTCAATATAGACATAAAGGAAAATGGCAATAAAAGGTAACCAGCGCAAAGGTTTCTCCTGTAATAGCAGCCGGTAAAACCCGGCTACCTGAATGGGTTGCGAATCGCGTTCAGCTTATATTGTGGTCATTAGCAAAATTTCAAGATGTTTGCGCAACTATTTTTGGTAGTAATCCCAAAGCGGTGATCTATTTCACAAATTAATAATTAAGGGGTAAAAACCGACACTTAAAGTGATCCAGATTACGGTAGAAATCCTCAAGCAGCATATGATCTCGGGTATTCGGTCGATGCAGGGGATAATCGTCGGTCGAAAAACATTCGAAACCACATATATTCTGTGTGTTTAAAGCAAATCATTGGCAGCTTGAAAAAGAAGGTTCACATGTCAAACAACATTCGTATCGAAGAAGATCTGTTGGGTACCAGGGAAGTTCCAGCTGATGCCTACTATGGTGTTCACACTCTGAGAGCGATTGAAAACTTCTATATCAGCAACAACAAAATCAGTGATATTCCTGAATTTGTTCGCGGTATGGTAATGGTTAAAAAAGCCGCAGCTATGGCAAACAAAGAGCTGCAAACCATTCCTAAAAGTGTAGCGAATGCCATCATTGCCGCATGTGATGAAGTCCTGAACAACGGAAAATGCATGGATCAGTTCCCGGTAGACGTCTACCAGGGCGGCGCAGGTACTTCCGTAAACATGAACACCAACGAAGTGCTGGCCAATATCGGTCTGGAACTGATGGGTCACCAGAAAGGTGAATATCAGTACCTGAACCCGAACGACCATGTTAACAAATGTCAGTCCACTAACGACGCCTACCCGACCGGTTTCCGTATCGCAGTTTACTCTTCCCTGATTAAGCTGGTAGATGCGATTAACCAACTGCGTGAAGGCTTTGAACGTAAAGCTGTCGAATTCCAGGACATCCTGAAAATGGGTCGTACCCAGCTGCAGGACGCAGTACCGATGACCCTCGGTCAGGAATTCCGCGCTTTCAGCATCCTGCTGAAAGAAGAAGTGAAAAATATCCAACGTACCGCTGAACTGCTGCTGGAAGTTAACCTTGGCGCAACAGCAATCGGTACTGGTCTGAACACGCCGAAAGAGTACTCTCCGCTGGCAGTGAAAAAACTGGCTGAAGTCACTGGCTTCCCATGCGTACCGGCTGAAGACCTGATCGAAGCGACCTCTGACTGCGGCGCTTATGTTATGGTTCACGGCGCGCTGAAACGCCTGGCTGTGAAGATGTCCAAAATCTGTAACGACCTGCGCTTGCTCTCTTCTGGTCCACGTGCCGGCCTGAACGAGATCAACCTGCCGGAACTGCAGGCGGGCTCTTCCATCATGCCAGCTAAAGTAAACCCGGTTGTTCCGGAAGTGGTTAACCAGGTATGCTTCAAAGTCATCGGTAACGACACCACTGTTACCATGGCAGCAGAAGCAGGTCAGCTGCAGTTGAACGTTATGGAGCCGGTCATTGGCCAGGCCATGTTCGAATCCGTTCACATTCTGACCAACGCTTGCTACAACCTGCTGGAAAAATGCATTAACGGCATCACTGCTAACAAAGAAGTGTGCGAAGGTTACGTTTACAACTCTATCGGTATCGTTACTTACCTGAACCCGTTCATCGGTCACCACAACGGTGACATCGTGGGTAAAATCTGTGCCGAAACCGGTAAGAGTGTACGTGAAGTCGTTCTGGAACGCGGTCTGTTGACTGAAGCGGAACTTGACGATATTTTCTCCGTACAGAATCTGATGCACCCGGCTTACAAAGCAAAACGCTATACTGATGAAAGCGAACAGTAATCGTACAGGGTAGTACAAATAAAGAAGGCACGTCAGATGACGTGCCTTTTTTCTTGTGAGCAGTAACTTAAAAATAACAATCTAATATCAACTTGTTAAAAAACAAGGAAGGCTAATATGCTAGTTGTAGAACTCATCATAGTTTTGCTGGCGATCTTCTTGGGCGCCAGATTGGGGGGAATAGGTATTGGTTTTGCAGGCGGATTGGGGGTGCTGGTTCTTGCCGCTATTGGCGTTAAACCCGGTAACATCCCGTTCGATGTCATTTCCATTATCATGGCGGTTATCGCCGCTATTTCTGCCATGCAGGTTGCTGGCGGTCTGGACTATCTGGTTCATCAGACAGAAAAGCTGCTGCGCCGTAACCCGAAATACATCACGATCCTCGCACCGATCGTGACCTATTTCCTGACTATCTTTGCTGGTACTGGCAACATATCTCTGGCGACACTGCCAGTTATCGCTGAAGTTGCGAAGGAACAAGGCGTCAAACCTTGCCGTCCGCTGTCTACTGCAGTGGTATCCGCGCAGATTGCGATCACCGCATCGCCAATCTCAGCGGCAGTGGTTTACATGTCTTCCGTGATGGAAGGTCATGGCATCAGCTACCTCCATCTGCTCTCCGTGGTCATCCCGTCCACCCTGCTGGCGGTTCTGGTGATGTCCTTTCTGGTCACTATGCTGTTCAACTCCAAACTCTCTGACGATCCGATTTATCGCAAGCGTCTGGAAGAGGGCCTGGTTGAACTGCGCGGTGAAAAGCAGATTGAAATCAAATCCGGTGCAAAAACGTCCGTCTGGCTGTTCCTGCTGGGCGTAGTTGGCGTGGTTATCTATGCAATCATCAACAGCCCAAGCATGGGTCTGGTTGAAAAACCGCTGATGAACACCACCAACGCAATCCTGATCATCATGCTCAGCGTTGCAACTCTGACCACCGTTATCTGTAAAGTCGATACCGACAACATCCTCAACTCCAGCACCTTCAAAGCAGGTATGAGCGCCTGTATTTGTATCCTGGGTGTTGCGTGGCTGGGCGATACTTTCGTTTCCAACAACATCGACTGGATCAAAGATACCGCTGGTGAAGTGATTCAGGGTCATCCGTGGCTGCTGGCCGTCATCTTCTTCTTTGCTTCTGCTCTGCTGTACTCTCAGGCTGCAACCGCAAAAGCACTGATGCCGATGGCTCTGGCACTGAACGTTTCACCGCTGACCGCTGTTGCTTCTTTCGCTGCGGTGTCTGGTCTGTTCATTCTGCCGACCTACCCGACGCTGGTTGCTGCGGTACAGATGGATGACACGGGTACAACCCGTATCGGTAAATTCGTCTTCAACCATCCGTTCTTCATCCCGGGTACTCTGGGTGTTGCCCTGGCCGTTTGCTTCGGCTTCGTGCTGGGTAGCTTCATGCTGTAATGACCAATCGCGGGGCGTTCAAGCCCCGCTTTCTTTCCCGCCGACTAACATCCTTCCCCCGTCCGTTGTATAGTGACCTCTCTCTTGCGGTTCCATCTGTTCTTGCGAGGTGTTTATGCTTGATGAAAAAAGTTCGAATACCGCGTCTGTCGTGGTGCTATGTACCGCACCGGATGAAGCGACAGCCCAGGATTTAGCCGCCAAAGTGCTGGCGGAAAAACTGGCGGCCTGCGCGACCTTGATCCCCGGCGCTACCTCTCTCTATTACTGGGAAGGTAAGCTGGAGCAAGAATACGAAGTGCAGATGATTTTAAAAACTACCGTATCTCACCAGCAGGCACTGCTGGAATGCCTGAAGTCTCATCATCCATATCAAACCCCGGAACTTCTGGTTTTACCTGTTACACACGGAGACACAGATTACCTCTCATGGCTCAACGCATCTTTACGCTGATCCTGCTACTTTGCAGCACTTCCGTTTTTGCCGGATTATTCGACGCGCCGGGACGTTCACAATTTGTCCCCGCGGATCAAGCCTTTACTTTTGATTTTCAGCAAAACCAACATGACCTTAATCTGACCTGGCAGATCAAAGACGGTTACTACCTCTACCGTAAACAGATCCGCATTACGCCGGAACACGCGAAAATTGCCGACGTGCAGCTGCCGCAAGGCGTCTGGCATGAAGATGAGTTTTACGGCAAAAGCGAGATTTACCGCGATCGGCTGACGCTTCCCGTAACCATCAACCAGGCGAGTGCGGGAGCGACGTTAACTGTCACCTACCAGGGCTGTGCTGATGCCGGTTTCTGTTATCCGCCAGAAACCAAAACCGTTCCGTTAAGCGAAGTGGTCGCCAACAACGCAGCGTCACAGCCTGTGTCTGTTTCGCAGCAAGAGCAGCACACCGCGCAATTGCCCTTTTCCGCGCTCTGGGCGTTGTTGATCGGTATTGGTATCGCCTTTACGCCATGCGTGCTGCCAATGTACCCACTGATTTCTGGCATCGTGCTGGGTGGTAAACAGCGGCTCTCCACTGCCAGAGCATTGTTGCTGACCTTTATTTATGTGCAGGGGATGGCACTGACTTACACGGCGCTGGGTCTGGTAGTTGCCGCCGCAGGGTTACAGTTCCAGGCGGCGCTACAGCACCCATACGTGCTCATTGGCCTCGCCATCGTCTTTACCTTGCTGGCGATGTCAATGTTTGGCTTGTTTACTCTACAACTCCCCTCTTCGCTGCAAACACGTCTCACGTTGATGAGCAATCGCCAACAGGGCGGCTCACCTGGCGGTGTGTTTGTTATGGGGGCGATTGCCGGACTGATCTGTTCACCATGCACCACCGCACCGCTTAGCGCGATTCTGCTGTATATCGCCCAAAGCGGGAACATGTGGCTGGGCGGCGGCACGCTTTATCTCTATGCGTTGGGCATGGGCCTGCCGCTGATGCTAATTACCGTCTTTGGTAACCGCTTGCTGCCGAAAAGCGGCCCGTGGATGGAACAAGTCAAAACCGCGTTTGGTTTTGTGATCCTCGCACTGCCGGTCTTCCTGCTGGAGCGAGTGATTGGTGATGTATGGGGATTACGCTTGTGGTCGGCGCTGGGTGTCGCATTCTTTGGCTGGGCCTTTATCACCAGCCTACAGGCTAAACGCGGCTGGATGCGCGTGGTGCAAATAATCCTGCTGGCAGCGGCATTGGTTAGCGTGCGCCCACTTCAGGATTGGGTATTTGGTGCGACGCATACCGCGCAAACTCAGACGCATCTCAACTTTACACAAATCAAAACGGTAGATGAGTTAAATCAGGCGCTCGTTGAAGCCAAAGGCAAACCGGTGATGTTAGATCTTTATGCCGACTGGTGCGTCGCCTGTAAAGAGTTTGAGAAATACACCTTCAGCGACCCGCAGGTGCAAAAAGCGTTAGCAGACACGGTCTTACTTCAGGCCAACGTCACGGCCAACGACGCACAAGATGTGGCGCTGTTAAAGCATCTTAATGTCCTTGGCCTACCGACAATTCTCTTTTTTGACGGACAAGGCCAGGAGCATCCACAAGCACGCGTCACGGGCTTTATGGATGCTGAAACCTTCAGCGCACATTTGCGCGATCGCCAACCGTGAACGACACTTGCAGTGGGAAAGACGGAGGAAAATAGCGTGCAACGTGAAGATGTACTGGGAGAAGCCCTGAAATTATTAGAATTACAAGGGATTGCCAACACCACGCTGGAGATGGTTGCTGAACGTGTGGATTATCCACTGGACGAGCTACGCCGCTTCTGGCCAGACAAAGAGGCAATCCTCTACGATGCGCTGCGTTATCTTAGCCAACAGATAGATGTCTGGCGTCGTCAGCTGATGCTGGACGAAACGCAAACCGCCGAACAAAAGCTGCTGGCACGTTATCAGGCGTTATCGGAGTGCGTTAAAAACAACCGCTATCCGGGCTGTCTATTTATCGCTGCCTGTACGTTTTATCCCGATCCTGGCCACCCTATTCATCAACTGGCCGATCAGCAAAAAAGCGCGGCCTACGATTTCACCCACGAACTGTTAACCACACTGGAAGTTGACGATCCGGCGATGGTAGCAAAGCAGATGGAACTGGTGCTGGAAGGCTGTTTAAGCCGAATGCTGGTGAATCGTAGCCAGGCGGATGTCGACACTGCACATCGGCTGGCGGAAGATATCCTGCGCTTCGCCCGCTGCCGCCAGGGTGGTGCATTGACCTGACAGAAACACAGAAAAGAAGCGATTTGCCGCAATCTTAAGCAGTTGAATCGCTTTTACTGAAATTAGGTTGACGAGATGTGCAGATTACGGTTTAATGCGCCCCGTTGCCCGGATAGCTCAGTCGGTAGAGCAGGGGATTGAAAATCCCCGTGTCCTTGGTTCGATTCCGAGTCCGGGCACCAAATTCATATAAACGGACCTCCACGGAGGTCCGTTTTTCGTTTCAGGACGCCACGATTTAAGCGTTCTGCCTCCAAATCAATTCTCCCGAACTCAACCAGATTCTCCCCTCATCACCAGCAATTTGCGGGCATATCCCAATTCGGGAAAATTTGTTCCTGAGCGATAGCACTAACTGACGTGAAATGTCGTGCGGCCCCGTGATGTTGTTGAACGTCAAATGACGTCATCAGGAGCGTAACGCATCCATAAAGCACAACACCGGTCTGAACGCCGACTGATGAGATTTTCTGAATGAGAACAAAGAGAAATGTATCAGTCCGCTTGCTCATGCAAAGACTAACAATCCATTAAAATAGTAAGCGCTCCGGACAATTTTCCATGGATTATTTTCTGAACATTTTTCTTTGGCAAAGATGATGAATTTTGATGGTAAGGAATATTACTTCTGGTTCTCAGTAAAATCCTTTCGTAATACTATGTAATCAAGAAGTTTATGGCTGGTAAAAATAACGTCTTACATTCACCAATAATATGTAAATAAACCCATCTATAGATGGTAAAAATAGGTTGTGGCAATTATCATTGCATCATTCCCTTTTCGAATGAGTTTCTATTATGCAACAACCTGTAGTTCGCGTTGGCGAATGGCTTGTTACTCCGTCCATAAACCAAATTAGCCGCAATGGGCGTCAACTTACCCTTGAGCCGAGATTAATCGATCTTCTGGTTTTCTTTGCTCAACACAGTGGCGAAGTACTTAGCAGGGATGAACTTATCGATAATGTCTGGAAGAGAAGTATTGTCACCAATCATGTTGTGACGCAGAGTATCTCAGAACTACGTAAGTCATTAAAAGATAATGATGAAGATAGTCCTGTCTATATCGCTACTGTACCAAAGCGCGGCTATAAATTAATGGTGCCGGTTATCTGGTACAGCGAAGAAGAGGGAGAGGAAATAATGCTATCTTCGCCTCCCCCTATACCAGAGGCGGTTCCTGCCACAGATTCTCCCTCCCACAGTCTTAACATTCAAAACACCGCAACGCCACCTGAACAATCCCCAGTTAAAAGCAAACGATTCACTACCTTTTGGGTATGGTTTTTTTTCCTGTTGTCGTTAGGTATCTGTGTAGCACTGGTAGCGTTTTCAACTCTTGATACACGTCTTCCTATGAGCAAATCGCGTATTTTGCTCAATCCACGCGATATTGACATTAATATGGTAAATAAAAGTTGTAACAGCTGGAGTTCCCCGTATCAGCTCTCTTACGCGATAGGCGTGGGTGATTTGGTGGCGACATCACTTAACACCTTCTCCACCTTTATGGTGCATGACAAAATCAACTACAACATTGATGAACCGAGCAGTTCCGGTAAAACATTATCTATTGCCTTTGTTAATCAGCGCCAATACCGTTCTCAACAATGCTTTATGTCGATAAAATTGGTAGACAATGCAGATGGTTCAACCATGCTGGATAAACGTTATGTCATCACTAACGGTAATCAGCTGGCGATTCAAAATGATTTACTGGAGAGTTTATCAAAAGCGTTAAACCAACCGTGGCCACAACGAATGCAGGAGACGCTCCAGCAAATTTTGCCTCATCGTGGTGCGTTATTAACTAATTTTTATCAGGCACATGATTATTTACTGCATGGCGATGATAAATCATTGAACCGTGCCAGTGAATTATTAGGTGAGATTGTTCAATCATCCCCAGAATTTACCTACGCGAGAGCAGAAAAAGCATTAGTTGATATCGTGCGCCATTCTCAACACCCTTTAGATGAAAAACAATTAGCAGCACTGAACACAGAAATAGACAACATTGTTACACTACCGGAATTGAATAACCTATCCATTATATATCAAATAAAAGCGGTCAGTGCTCTGGTAAAAGGTAAAACAGATGAGTCTTACCAGGCGATAAATACTGGCATTGATCTTGAAATGTCCTGGCTAAATTATGTGTTGCTTGGCAAGGTTTATGAAATGAAGGGGATGAACCGGGAAGCAGCTGATGCATATCTCACCGCCTTTAATTTACGCCCAGGGGCAAACACCCTTTACTGGATTGAAAATGGTATATTCCAGACTTCTGTTCCTTATGTTGTACCTTATCTCGACAAATTTCTCGCTTCAGAATAAGTAACTCCGGGTTGATTTATGCTCTGGAATATTTGTTGTTGAGTTTTTGTATGTTCCCGTTGGTATAATATGTTGCGGCAATTTATTTGCCGCATAATTTTTATTACATAAATTTAACCAGAGAATGTCATGCAATCCATTGTAAACATTGAATGTTTATCTTTTCATGATATCAACTTGCGATCCTGATGTGTTAATAAAAAACCTCAAGTTCTCACTTACAGAAACTTTTGTGTTATTTCACCTAATCTTTAGGATTAATCCTTTTTTCGTGAGTATTCTTAGCGCCAGTTTGGTCTGGTCAGGAAATAGTTATACATCATGACCCGGACTCCAAATTCAAAAATGAAATTAGGAGAAGAGCATGAGTTCTGCCAAGAAGATCGGGCTATTTGCCTGTACCGGTGTTGTTGCCGGTAATATGATGGGGAGCGGTATTGCATTATTACCTGCGAACCTAGCAAGTATCGGTGGTATTGCTATCTGGGGTTGGATTATCTCTATTATTGGTGCAATGTCGCTGGCGTATGTATATGCCCGACTGGCAACAAAAAACCCGCAACAAGGTGGCCCAATTGCTTATGCCGGAGAAATTTCCCCTGCATTTGGTTTTCAGACAGGTGTTCTTTATTACCATGCTAACTGGATTGGTAACCTGGCGATTGGTATTACCGCTGTATCTTATCTTTCCACCTTCTTCCCAGTATTAAATGATCCTGTTCCGGCGGGTATCGCCTGTATTGCTATCGTCTGGGTATTTACCTTTGTAAATATGCTCGGCGGTACCTGGGTAAGCCGTTTAACCACTATTGGTCTGGTGCTGGTTCTTATTCCTGTGGTGATGACTGCTATTGTTGGCTGGCATTGGTTTGATGCGGCAACTTATGCAGCTAACTGGAATACTGCGGATACCACTGATGGTCATGCGATCATTAAAAGTATTCTGCTCTGCCTGTGGGCCTTCGTGGGTGTTGAATCCGCAGCAGTAAGTACTGGTATGGTTAAAAACCCGAAACGTACCGTTCCGCTGGCAACCATGCTGGGTACTGGTTTAGCAGGTATTGTTTATATCGCTGCGACTCAGGTGCTTTCCGGTATGTATCCGTCTTCTGTAATGGCGGCTTCCGGTGCTCCGTTTGCAATCAGTGCTTCAACTATCCTCGGTAACTGGGCTGCGCCGCTGGTTTCTGCATTCACCGCCTTTGCGTGCCTGACTTCTCTGGGCTCCTGGATGATGTTGGTAGGCCAGGCAGGTGTACGTGCCGCTAACGACGGTAACTTCCCGAAAGTTTATGGTGAAGTCGACAGCAACGGTATTCCGAAAAAAGGTCTGCTGCTGGCTGCAGTGAAAATGACTGCCCTGATGATCCTCATCACTCTGATGAACTCTGCCGGTGGTAAAGCATCTGACCTGTTCGGTGAACTGACCGGTATCGCAGTACTGCTGACTATGCTGCCGTACTTCTACTCTTGCGTTGACCTGATTCGTTTTGAAGGCGTTAACATCCGCAACTTTGTCAGCCTGATCTGCTCTGTACTGGGTTGCGTGTTCTGCTTCATCGCGCTGATGGGCGCAAGCTCCTTCGAGCTGGCAGGTACCTTCATCGTCAGCCTGATTATCCTGATGTTCTACGCTCGCAAAATGCACGAGCGCCAGAGCCACTCAATGGATAACCACACCGCGTCTAACGCACATTAATTAAAAGTATTTTCCGAGGCTCCTCCTTTCATTTTGTCCCATGTGTTGGGAGGGGCCTTTTTTACCTGGAGATATGACTATGAACGTTATTGCAATATTGAATCACATGGGGGTTTATTTTAAAGAAGAACCCATCCGTGAACTTCATCGCGCGCTTGAACGTCTGAACTTCCAGATTGTTTACCCGAACGACCGTGACGACTTATTAAAACTGATCGAAAACAATGCGCGTCTGTGCGGCGTTATTTTTGACTGGGATAAATATAATCTCGAGCTGTGCGAAGAAATTAGCAAAATGAACGAGAACCTGCCGTTGTACGCGTTCGCTAATACGTATTCCACTCTCGATGTAAGCCTGAATGACCTGCGTTTACAGATTAGCTTCTTTGAATATGCGCTGGGTGCTGCTGAAGATATTGCTAATAAGATCAAGCAGACCACTGACGAATATATCAACACTATTCTGCCTCCGCTGACTAAAGCACTGTTTAAATATGTTCGTGAAGGTAAATATACTTTCTGTACTCCTGGTCACATGGGCGGTACTGCATTCCAGAAAAGCCCGGTAGGTAGCCTGTTCTATGATTTCTTTGGTCCGAATACCATGAAATCTGATATTTCCATTTCAGTATCTGAACTGGGTTCTCTGCTGGATCACAGTGGTCCACACAAAGAAGCAGAACAGTATATCGCTCGCGTCTTTAACGCAGACCGCAGCTACATGGTGACCAACGGTACTTCCACTGCGAACAAAATTGTTGGCATGTACTCTGCTCCGGCAGGCAGCACCATTCTGATTGACCGTAACTGCCACAAATCGCTGACCCACCTGATGATGATGAGCGATGTTACGCCAATCTATTTCCGCCCGACCCGTAACGCTTACGGTATTCTTGGTGGTATCCCACAGAGTGAATTCCAGCACGCTACCATTGCTAAGCGCGTGAAAGAAACACCAAACGCAACCTGGCCGGTACATGCTGTAATTACCAACTCTACCTATGATGGTCTGCTGTACAACACCGACTTCATCAAGAAAACACTGGATGTGAAATCCATCCACTTTGACTCCGCGTGGGTGCCTTACACCAACTTCTCACCGATTTACGAAGGTAAATGCGGTATGAGCGGTGGCCGTGTAGAAGGGAAAGTGATTTACGAAACCCAGTCCACTCACAAACTGCTGGCGGCGTTCTCTCAGGCTTCCATGATCCACGTTAAAGGTGACGTAAACGAAGAAACCTTTAACGAAGCCTACATGATGCACACCACCACTTCTCCGCACTACGGTATCGTGGCGTCCACTGAAACCGCTGCGGCGATGATGAAAGGCAATGCAGGTAAACGTCTGATCAACGGTTCCATTGAACGTGCGATCAAATTCCGTAAAGAGATCAAACGTCTGAGAACGGAATCTGATGGCTGGTTCTTTGATGTATGGCAGCCGGATCATATCGATACGACTGAATGCTGGCCGCTGCGTTCTGACAGCACCTGGCACGGCTTCAAAAACATCGATAACGAGCACATGTATCTTGACCCGATCAAAGTCACCCTGCTGACTCCGGGGATGGAAAAAGACGGCACCATGAGCGACTTTGGTATTCCGGCCAGCATCGTGGCGAAATACCTCGACGAACATGGCATCGTTGTTGAGAAAACCGGTCCGTATAACCTGCTGTTCCTGTTCAGCATCGGTATCGATAAGACCAAAGCACTGAGCCTGCTGCGTGCTCTGACTGACTTCAAACGTGCGTTCGACCTGAACCTGCGTGTGAAAAACATGCTGCCGTCTCTGTATCGTGAAGATCCTGAATTCTATGAAAACATGCGTATTCAGGAACTGGCTCAGAATATCCACAAACTGATTGTTCACCACAATCTGCCGGATCTGATGTACCGCGCATTTGAAGTGCTGCCGACGATGGTAATGACTCCGTATGCTGCATTCCAGAAAGAGCTGCACGGTATGACCGAAGAAGTTTACCTCGACGAAATGGTAGGTCGTATTAACGCCAATATGATCCTTCCGTATCCGCCGGGAGTTCCTCTGGTAATGCCGGGTGAAATGATCACCGAAGAAAGCCGTCCGGTTCTGGAGTTCCTGCAGATGCTGTGTGAAATCGGCGCTCACTATCCGGGCTTTGAAACCGATATTCACGGTGCATACCGTCAGGCTGATGGCCGCTATACCGTTAAGGTATTGAAAGAAGAAAGCAAAAAATAATTAGCTCGTACAAGGGAAGTGGCTTGCCACTTCCCTTTTTTGCTCATAAGGAGAACACATGAAAACACCCTCACAGCCGCGCGCGATATACTATATCGTGGCGATCCAAATCTGGGAGTACTTCAGTTTTTACGGCATGCGTGCCTTACTCATTCTCTATCTCACCCATCAGCTTGATTTTGATGATAACCATGCCATCAGCCTGTTCAGCGCATATGCTTCTCTGGTTTACGTTACCCCTATTCTCGGCGGCTGGCTTGCCGACCGCCTGCTCGGCAACCGCACTGCAGTGATTGCCGGCGCGCTGTTAATGACCCTTGGCCATGTGGTGCTGGGCATTGATACAAATTCAACCTTTAGCCTGTATCTGGCGCTGGCAATCATTATTTGTGGCTACGGTTTATTCAAATCAAACATCAGCTGTTTGCTTGGCGAGCTCTACGACGAGAACGATCATCGACGTGATGGCGGTTTTTCGCTGCTGTATGCTGCGGGCAATATCGGTTCTATCGCCGCCCCAATCGCCTGCGGCCTGGCTGCTCAGTGGTATGGATGGCATGTTGGCTTTGCCCTTGCGGGTGGCGGCATGTTTATCGGTTTGTTGATTTTCTTAAGCGGGCATCGTCATTTCCAGTCCACGCGTAGTATGGATAAAAAAGCGCTCACTAGCGTGAAATTTGCCTTACCAGTATGGAGCTGGTTAGTGGTGATGCTCTGTTTAGCCCCAGTATTTTTTACCCTGCTGCTGGAGAACGACTGGTCCGGATATTTGCTGGCGATCGTTTGCCTCATTGCCGCACAAATCATTGCCCGCATGATGATCAAATTCCCCGAACACCGCCGTGCTCTTTGGCAAATTGTATTGTTGATGTTTGTCGGGACGTTGTTCTGGGTACTGGCACAACAGGGCGGCAGTACCATCAGCTTGTTTATCGATCGCTTTGTGAATCGTCAGGCATTCAATATTGAAGTACCTACAGCACTATTCCAGTCGGTGAATGCAATTGCAGTGATGCTCGCTGGGGTTGTACTGGCCTGGCTGGCATCGCCAGAAAGCCGCGGCAACTCAACATTGCGCGTCTGGCTGAAGTTTGCCTTTGGCTTACTGCTGATGGCTTGTGGCTTTATGTTGTTGGCATTTGATGCCCGACATGCAGCGGCTGGCGGTCAAGCGTCAATGGCCGTGATGATATCCGGGCTGGCGCTAATGGGCTTTGCCGAACTCTTTATTGACCCGGTGGCGATTGCGCAAATCACGCGTCTGAAAATGTCTGGCGTATTAACCGGTATTTATATGCTGGCAACAGGCGCGGTCGCCAACTGGCTGGCAGGCGTCGTGGCACAGCAGACGACAGAGTCGCAAATTAGCGGTATGGCAATTGCAGCTTACCAGCGATTCTTTTCTCAGATGGGAGAGTGGACGTTGGCTTGTGTCGCGATCATCGTCGTATTGGCCTTTGCTACCCGTTTTCTGTTTAGCACGCCGACGAATATGATACAGGAGAGCAACGATTAACTGTCGTAAAAACAATTGGTTATGAATAAATTAACTTTCAGTTTATAACACTAGCAAATCTAGATTAATAAGTCATTTAAACCATTTTGATGGTTATTTATTAGTGATATCAACTTGAGGTAAGCGTTAGTTTCGATAAGATAAACTGAGTTATTAATAGTCGAGGCAGATAATACAGTGTACCGATCTGTCTCTTTATCTACGCTAAATTGAAAGCTGGATTTAGAGGAACCAAAATGTCTGAACAAGAAACACGGGGAGCCAATGAGGCTATTGATTTTAACGATGAACTGAGAAATCGCCGCGAAAAACTGGTGGCACTACGTCAGCAAGGTGTGGCGTTTCCCAATGATTTTCGCCGCGACCATACCTCTGACCAGTTGCACGAAGAGTTTGATGCGAAGAATAACCAGGAACTGGAATCCTTAAACATTGAAGTCTCGGTTGCTGGCCGAATGATGACCCGTCGTATCATGGGGAAAGCCTCCTTTGTAACGTTGCAGGATGTCGGTGGCCGTATTCAACTGTACGTTGCAAGAGATAGCCTGCCAGAAGGTGTTTATAACGATCAGTTTAAAAAATGGGATCTGGGTGACATTATCGGTGCCCGCGGTACGCTGTTTAAGACGCAAACGGGTGAGCTTTCCATTCACTGTACTGAGTTGCGCCTGCTGACTAAAGCACTACGTCCTTTACCAGATAAATTCCATGGTCTGCAGGATCAGGAAGTCCGTTATCGTCAACGTTATCTGGACCTCATCGCTAACGATAAATCCCGTCAAACGTTCGTTGTCCGTTCAAAAATTCTGGCCGCTATCCGTCAGTTCATGGTCGCGCGCGGCTTTATGGAAGTAGAAACCCCGATGATGCAGGTAATTCCAGGTGGGGCATCTGCTCGCCCGTTTATTACCCATCATAATGCTCTGGATTTAGATATGTATCTGCGTATCGCGCCAGAGCTGTATCTGAAACGTCTGGTTGTAGGCGGTTTTGAACGGGTATTCGAAATCAACCGTAACTTCCGTAATGAAGGTATTTCTGTTCGCCATAATCCTGAGTTCACAATGATGGAACTCTACATGGCGTATGCGGATTACCACGATTTGATTGAACTGACAGAGTCCCTGTTCCGCACCCTGGCACAAGAGGTTCTGGGTACCACTAAAGTCACTTATGGCGAGCATGTGTTTGATTTCGGCAAACCGTTTGAAAAACTCACCATGCGCGAAGCAATCAAAAAATATCGTCCAGAAACCGATATGGCCGACCTGGATAATTTTGATGCTGCTAAAGAATTAGCTGAATCTATCGGTATTACGGTAGAGAAAAGCTGGGGGCTGGGACGTATTGTCACGGAGATCTTTGATGAAGTGGCAGAAGCACATCTGATTCAGCCAACCTTTATTACGGAATATCCGGCAGAAGTGTCACCGCTGGCACGCCGTAATGATGTTAACCCAGAAATCACCGACCGTTTTGAATTCTTCACCGGTGGTCGTGAAATCGGTAATGGTTTTAGCGAATTAAACGACGCAGAAGATCAGGCTGAACGTTTCCAGGAACAGGTTAACGCTAAAGCTGCAGGTGACGACGAAGCCATGTTCTATGACGAAGATTACGTGACTGCGCTGGAATATGGTCTGCCGCCAACCGCTGGTCTGGGTATTGGTATCGACCGAATGATTATGCTGTTTACAAACAGTCATACTATTCGCGACGTTATTCTCTTCCCGGCGATGCGCCCACAGAAATAAATTTCACTTTAATGAACGAAGCAGTCAGGCGACTGCTTCGTTCGTCGTTCCGCAAATCCAGTTTTGAGGAGAGACGCTTCGTTTCACGATAACCAGCGGGTCCACTCAACTACAGCTCCTAAAAGAGAGAAAAAAGTAATGCCACAGGCAGACTCATTGGCCAGGTTATTCCGACCAGGAATGCACTAAGTAAACGAATATGTGTTTTCTCATGTGAGATAAACCAGATAATGACAAAGGATATGTTCACACCAATCACATAAAAAATTAATATTTTAGAGAATAGTGCCATTTTTTATGTTCTTCTTATCCTTCCTGGCTACTTGTAAAACTGACGGAAATAGTCATCAACTGTCATAATGTTGAGGTCAAAATCAATATCCGGTAAGTCTAAGCATTTAAGCCTGATTAAATCTTCGATTTCACTTGCGGCTAACGATGTCGTTATTGCGAAAGAATTTTCATTCAATTGTCGTGGTATCCCATATTCATCAGCCACGATAGAAGAGAAATTCATATCATACATCAATGATCTTAACCTTAAGAACACTGAGGAATAAGATGATGGATAATCAAAAGAAACAACATAAGTATTGAACTTGTTTTTACCTTCCATAATATGACTCCTATCAATATTGAATGCTCTGGGGACGCAAAAATTATTAACCCCGATTGATGATTCTCATATAGGAGATATTCTTTTTTTTGCTCAGTAAAGGGGATGACTTGGGACAAAAAAACGCGCTCTCTGCCCATTCTTTGTGCATCCCCCTACCCTTCAGATGCTCTCCTGCATCACTCCGCGGAGAGCATGAAAAATATCGTGACTCTGTACTCTCCCATCAACTGCGAATATCATCATACTCCCGCGTTTTATCAAATTCGTGTTTCGCAAATGGGCATAGTGGGATAATTTTTCGTTTTTCCCGACGCATTTTTTCCACGACTTTCGCAACCAGCTGTTTACCAATCCCCTGCCCTTTCAGGCTTTCATCGACATCGGTATGTTCGATAATCGCCAAATTCTCTCCGGTCGGCACAAAGACAATTTCAGCGATTTGCTTGCCCTGTTCGTCATTAATGTAAAATTTATTGTGGCCTTCGCGTATTTCCATTTTACCCTCGCTTATTTATGACGGTATTTCAGCGCGCCGCTCGGGCACGTATCAATCACTTTAACCACAGTGACGACGTCGACTTCATCCGGCATGATCCACGGCTTTCGTTTGAGATTAAATAACTTGCCGTTGCCACGTACGCAATTGCCAGAATGCTGACATATCGCAGTGTTGAAATAGACATCGATCTTTTCGCCGGTATAACAGCGATAACCCTCGTCCAGTAGCGCCTGATCCATGACTTTCCCTCTCTCATCAGTATGATTATCGCTATAAGCATAGCCCTGGAATCTTCATACAGCACTGGCAGTTTCCGTTGCCAGAGTCTCTTCCCCTATATAGCCAATCATTCTTACTCCCTTTGAATTACCCGCCTCATCAGAGATAATGCTTAAGAAATTTGTCACACAAGGAAGCTGATGAGACATTCATTGCCCTACCGCATGTTACGCAAACGTCCGATGAAATTGAGTACCACAGTGATCTTAATGGTCAGTGCGGTACTGTTCTCGGTGCTATTGGTGGTGCATCTGATTTACTTCTCGCAAATCAGTGATATGACGCGAGACGGGCTAGCCAACAAGGCACTGGCAGTGGCGCGTACCCTCGCCGACTCGCCGGAAATCCGTCAGGGCTTGCAGAAAAAACCGCAGGAGAGCGGCATCCAGGCCATCGCGGAAGCCGTGCGCAAACGCAACGATCTGCTGTTTATTGTCGTTACCGATATGCAAAGTCTTCGCTACTCGCATCCTGAAGCCCAGCGTATTGGTCAGCCATTTAAAGGTGATGACATCCTTAAAGCGCTGAATGGCAAAGAAAATGTCGCTATCAATCGCGGTTTTCTGGCGCAGGCTTTACGCGTATTTACCCCCATCTACGATGAAAATCATAAACAAATTGGTGTGGTGGCGATCGGCCTTGAGTTAAGCCGCGTGACCCAACAAATCAATGACAGTCGCTGGAGCATTATCTGGTCGGTATTATTTGGCATGCTGGTCGGACTGATTGGCACCTGCATTCTGGTTAAGGTACTGAAAAAAATCCTTTTCGGCCTGGAACCCTACGAAATCTCCACGCTGTTTGAGCAACGCCAGGCCATGTTGCAGTCTATCAAAGAAGGCGTCGTTGCCGTGGACGATCGCGGCGAGGTCACGCTGATCAACGATGCCGCACAAGAATTGCTGAATTACCGTAAGTCGCAGGACGATGAGAAACTGTCGACGCTCAGCCACTCATGGTCACAGGTGGTAGATGTCTCGGAAGTGTTACGCGACGGTACGCCGCGCCGCGACGAAGAGATTACGATTAAAGACCGGCTATTACTGATCAACACCGTTCCGGTGCGCAGTAATGGCGTTATCATCGGTGCCATTTCAACCTTCAGGGACAAAACTGAAGTTCGTAAACTGATGCAGCGACTCGACGGTCTGGTCAACTATGCTGATGCACTTCGTGAACGATCCCACGAATTTATGAATAAATTGCATGTGATTCTCGGATTATTGCATCTGAAGAGTTATAAGCAGTTGGAAGATTACATTCTCAAAACAGCCAATAACTATCAGGAAGAGATTGGCTCTCTGCTGGGTAAGATCAAATCTCCGGTTATCGCTGGTTTTTTAATCAGCAAGATTAATCGCGCGACCGATTTAGGCCATACGCTGATTTTAAACAGTGAAAGCCAGCTGCCAGACAGCGGCAGTGAGGACCAGGTCGCGACGCTGATTACCACATTGGGAAATCTGATAGAAAACGCGCTGGAAGCATTAGGGCCGGAACCCGGTGGCGAAATTAGCGTAACATTGCACTACCGTCACGGCTGGCTGCACTGCGAAGTTAACGATGATGGACCGGGGATCGCACCCGACAAAATCGATCACATTTTTGACAAAGGTGTCTCGACAAAAGGAAGCGAGCGAGGCGTCGGTTTAGCACTTGTCAAACAACAGGTAGAAAATCTCGGCGGCAGCATCGCCGTGGAATCGGAACCCGGGATTTTCACACAATTTTTTGTCCAGATACCCTGGGACGGGGAGAGGTCGAACAGATGATCAATGTATTAATTATCGATGACGACGCAATGGTCGCGGAGCTGAATCGCCGATACGTAGCACAAATCCCAGGCTTTCAATGCTGTGGAACAGCCTCGACGCTGGAGAAAGCCAAAGAGATTATCTTCAATAGCGATACGCCTATCGACCTGATATTGCTCGATATCTATATGCAAAAAGAGAACGGGCTCGATTTACTGCCTGTCCTGCATAACGCGCGTTGCAAAAGTGATGTGATTGTCATCTCCTCCGCAGCCGATGCGGCAACCATTAAAGATTCGCTGCATTACGGTGTCGTGGATTACCTGATCAAACCCTTCCAGGCTTCCCGCTTTGAAGAGGCGCTCACCGGCTGGCGGCAAAAGAAAATGGCGCTGGAAAAACATCAGTATTATGACCAGGCCGAGCTTGATCAGCTAATCCACGGCAGCAGCTCCAACGAACAGGATCCTCGTCGCTTGCCAAAAGGCTTAACGCCGCAGACGTTACGCACGCTGTGCCAGTGGATTGACGCGCATCAGGACTATGAGTTTTCAACCGACGAGCTAGCCAACGAGGTTAACATTTCGCGTGTTTCCTGCCGTAAATACCTCATCTGGCTGGTCAACTGCCACATCTTGTTCACCAGTATCCATTATGGCGGCACGGGGCGTCCAGTTTACCGTTACCGTATTCAGGCAGAACACTACTCACTACTGAAACAATATTGCCAATAACGGATCGCTGGTTATCTGTAAGTAATAATTATTACTGTAATGCAAAATACCCCTGGCACAAGTTACATCCTTCATCAGTAAAACTTGTGCCAGATCAAATATAATTATCCCTCCATCATCGCTAAAAATTAATATCTCTTCAGGTGAACGGTGTTTTTAATTTCAAAACGCTAACAAAAGTTAATTAACTATTATGTCACCCGCATTATGTGTATTTTTACCCACAAATGGGTAGATCAGATTAATCTATAAACCTAATGATATCTGTCCTGAGAACAAAAAATAGACCGATAAATATCAATAAGATAACAGCAAACAAAACATTAACATCTGCGCAGTACAAACTTTAAACCCATCGCCAGAGAGTTTTTCTCTCTGAAAAAGCCGCTTATCACAGTGCATAAATTTGCCGCTGCTTTAATCAGCCAATATTCACTGTGAGGTATTTGCTAAAGCCGGTAACGACCAAACGGATATTTAGTCAGGCTCTGAAAACAGTTCATACAAAACAGAACGTGACTGTGATCTATTCAGCAAAAATTTAAATAGGATTATCGCGAGGGTTCACACATGTTATTTACTATCCAACTTATCATAATACTGATATGTCTGTTTTATGGTGCCAGAAAGGGTGGTATCGCGCTGGGTTTATTAGGCGGTATCGGTCTGGTCATTCTGGTCTTCGTCTTCCACCTTCAGCCAGGTAAACCACCAGTTGATGTCATGCTGGTTATCATTGCGGTGGTGGCGGCATCGGCGACCTTGCAAGCTTCGGGCGGTCTTGATGTCATGCTGCAAATTGCCGAGAAGTTGCTGCGCCGCAACCCGAAATATGTCTCAATTGTCGCGCCGTTTGTGACCTGTACACTGACCATTCTTTGCGGTACGGGTCATGTGGTTTACACCATTCTGCCGATCATCTACGACGTCGCCATTAAGAACAACATCCGTCCGGAACGTCCGATGGCGGCAAGTTCTATCGGTGCACAGATGGGGATTATCGCCAGTCCGGTGTCGGTTGCGGTCGTGTCTCTGGTTGCAATGCTGGGTAATGTCACCTTTGATGGTCGCCATCTTGAGTTCCTCGACCTGCTGGCAATCACCATTCCATCGACGTTAATCGGTATCCTGGCGATCGGTATCTTCAGCTGGTTCCGCGGTAAAGATCTGGATAAAGACGAAGAGTTCCAGAAATTCATCTCCGTACCGGAAAACCGTGAGTATGTTTACGGTGATACCGCGACGCTGCTCGATAAAAAACTGCCGAAAAGCAACTGGCTGGCAATGTGGATTTTCCTCGGTGCAATCGCTGTAGTCGCACTTCTTGGTGCTGATTCGGACCTGCGTCCATCCTTCGGCGGCAAACCGCTGTCGATGGTACTGGTTATTCAGATGTTTATGCTGCTGACCGGGGCGCTGATTATTATCCTGACCAAAACCAATCCCGCGTCTATCTCAAAAAACGAAGTCTTCCGTTCCGGTATGATCGCCATCGTGGCGGTGTACGGTATCGCATGGATGGCAGAAACCATGTTCGGTGCGCATATGTCTGAAATTCAGGGCGTACTGGGTGAAATGGTGAAAGAGTATCCGTGGGCCTATGCCATTGTTCTGCTGCTGGTTTCCAAGTTTGTAAACTCACAGGCTGCGGCGCTGGCGGCGATTGTTCCGGTCGCGCTGGCGATCGGCGTTGATCCGGCATACATCGTGGCTTCAGCACCGGCTTGCTACGGTTATTACATCCTGCCGACTTATCCGAGCGATCTGGCAGCGATTCAGTTTGACCGTTCCGGCACCACCCACATCGGTCGCTTCGTCATCAACCACAGCTTTATTCTGCCGGGGTTGATTGGTGTGAGCGTATCGTGCGTCTTCGGCTGGATCTTCGCCGCGATGTACGGGTTCTTATAAATGCACTTTGCGTGCCGCCCGTGACTACGCGGCACGCCATTTTCGAATAACAAATACAGAGTTACAGGCTGGAAGCTATGTCAAACAAACCCTTTATCTACCAGGCACCTTTCCCGATGGGGAAAGACAATACCGAATACTATCTACTCACTTCCGATTACGTTAGCGTTGCCGACTTCGACGGCGAAACCATCCTGACAGTGGAACCAGAAGCCCTGACCCTGCTGGCGCAGCAAGCCTTTCACGACGCTTCTTTTATGCTCCGCCCGGCACACCAGAAACAGGTTGCGGCTATTCTTCACGATCCAGAAGCCAGCGAAAACGACAAGTACGTGGCGCTGCAATTCTTAAGAAACTCCGAAATCGCCGCCAAAGGCGTGCTGCCGACCTGCCAGGATACCGGCACCGCGATCATCGTCGGTAAAAAAGGCCAGCGCGTGTGGACCGGCGGCGGTGATGAAGAAGCGCTGTCGAAAGGCGTCTATAACACCTATATCGAAGATAACCTGCGCTACTCGCAAAACGCGGCGCTGGACATGTACAAAGAGGTCAACACCGGCACTAACCTGCCTGCGCAAATCGACCTGTACGCGGTAGATGGCGATGAGTACAAATTCCTTTGCGTTGCGAAAGGCGGCGGCTCTGCCAACAAAACGTATCTCTACCAGGAAACCAAAGCCCTGCTGACTCCCGGCAAACTGAAAAACTTCCTCGTCGAGAAAATGCGTACCCTCGGTACTGCAGCCTGCCCGCCGTACCATATCGCGTTTGTGATTGGCGGTACGTCTGCGGAAACCAACCTGAAAACCGTCAAGTTAGCAAGCGCTCACTATTACGATGAACTGCCGACAGAAGGGAACGAACATGGTCAGGCGTTCCGCGATGTCCAGCTGGAACAGGAACTGCTGGAAGAGGCCCAGAAACTCGGTCTTGGCGCGCAGTTTGGCGGTAAATACTTCGCGCACGACATTCGCGTTATCCGTCTGCCACGTCACGGCGCATCCTGCCCGGTCGGCATGGGCGTCTCCTGCTCCGCTGACCGTAACATTAAAGCGAAAATCAACCGCGAAGGTATCTGGATCGAAAAACTGGAACACAACCCAGGCCAGTACATTCCACAAGAACTGCGCCAGGCCGGTGAAGGCGAAGCGGTGAAAGTTGACCTTAACCGCCCGATGAAAGAGATCCTCGCCCAGCTTTCGCAATACCCGGTATCCACTCGTTTGTCGCTCACCGGCACCATTATCGTGGGCCGAGATATTGCACACGCCAAGCTGAAAGAGCTGATTGACGCCGGTAAAGAACTTCCGCAGTACATCAAAGATCACCCGATCTACTACGCGGGTCCGGCGAAAACCCCTGCCGGTTATCCATCAGGTTCACTTGGCCCAACCACCGCAGGTCGTATGGACTCCTACGTGGATCTGCTGCAATCCCACGGCGGCAGCATGATCATGCTAGCGAAAGGTAACCGCAGTCAGCAGGTTACCGACGCGTGTCATAAACACGGCGGCTTCTACCTCGGTAGCATCGGCGGTCCGGCGGCGGTACTGGCGCAGCAGAGCATCAAGCATCTGGAATGCGTCGCTTATCCGGAGCTGGGTATGGAAGCTATCTGGAAAATCGAAGTAGAAGATTTCCCGGCGTTTATCCTGGTCGATGACAAAGGTAACGACTTCTTCCAGCAGATCGTCAACAAACAGTGCGCGAACTGCACTAAGTAACCTCTTCGGCCCAGCGCCTGGCAGCATGCTGCCAGGTGATCCCCCTGGGCCACCTCTTTTGCGATTGTAATTTCACGCTTGCTGGTGAATAGTCAGTATTTTCCCTGACTTGCGAACTCACCATGACCCGCACACTCAAGCCGTTAATTCTTAACACCGGCGCACTGGCGCTAACGTTAATCCTGATTTATACCGGCATTTCGGCCCATGACAAACTCACCTGGCTGATGGAAGTGACACCGGTGATTATTGTCGTGCCGCTACTCCTTGCCACCGCGAAACGTTATCCGTTAACGCCGCTGCTCTATACGCTCATTTTCTTTCACGCCATCATCCTGATGGTCGGCGGACAATACACCTACGCGAAAGTCCCCGTTGGTTTTGAGGTGCAGGAATGGTTAGGGTTGAGCCGTAATCCGTATGACAAGCTGGGGCATTTTTTCCAGGGGCTGGTGCCTGCACTGGTGGCACGAGAAATTCTCGTTCGCGGGATGTACGTGCGCGGACGTAAAATGGTGGCGTTCCTGGTCTGCTGCGTGGCGCTGGCGATAAGCGCGATGTATGAATTAATCGAGTGGTGGGCGGCGCTGGCAATGGGCCAGGGAGCGGATGATTTTCTCGGCACCCAGGGCGACCAGTGGGACACGCAATCCGATATGTTCTGCGCGCTGCTTGGCGCATTAACGACGGTGATATTCCTCGCTCGCTTTCATTGCCGCCAGCTACGGCGCTTTGGCTTGATAACCGGATAACAACGTGCGCTTTGTTGATGCCGGATGCGGCGTGAATTCCTTATCCGGTCTACAAAATTTGCAAATCCAAAGCATTACATTAAGACGTGGCCTGATAAACATATCGCATCAGGCCATTTTCGTTAGCTATTGTCCACGTCAGGCTTTCACATCACTCACTGCACCGACCGGAATATCAGCATGAACAGGCTCGGGCGGTACTTTGCGATATTTATCCAGCAGATGAATCTGGATCCTGCGCAGCGTGTCGCCATTGAGGCGATAGAAACGGAAGTAGAGAATCAGCGTTACCATGAAAAACAGAGTTGGTAGAGCAATCATAATAAACTGCATACCTAATAGGGCTTGCGTAGACTGTTCAACATTCGGTACATAGCCAATCATCCCTAACACAACCGCAATGAAAAAAGCCGCAAAGGCTGAACCGCCCTTCACCACCATAGTCTGCACGGAGTAAGTGATGCTTTCACAGCGTACGTGCAGTTTATATTCACCGTAATCAACGGTATCTGCCACCATGATGACCTGTAATACCCAGAAAAGCGCCGTTCCCACATTCAGCAAAATACCCGCAATCACAATGAGGACGACGTTGTGATAGCTCATTAATGCCATTAACAGGAGAACACCACAGCTTAACACCGGAAGAATAGATGCTCCGGCCCATAAAATGCGTCGGGATAATGATTTAACTAAGCGTGGGAAGAATACTAACGTCACCAGGTTAGCAGCTCCCGCATACGACAGATAATAGGGGAACAAATCCGCATCACCGATAAAATATGAGAAATAATAGATAGCAAATCCGGTAATAATGTTGCTGGCTACATTATAAGCAAGAGCCATACCCAAGAGGCATGAAAGCTGATCGTTTTTATAAATTAGCGCAACGATGGCTTTAAGTGTCAGATGGCTTCCTTCAGCAGACGGTTGATTGTCTGACGAAAAGACTTCATGCACATTGCGCAGAGTGATGATGGTTGAAACAATAAAAAAGGCGATCAGTACCAGTGTGAACATCTGAAAGCCAAATCCCCGATCGCCACCGCCGACATAATTAACAAATGGTAGCGTCACACCTGCCGTAACAAAGCCCGCCAGACTGGCAAAAAAACGCGGATAAGGAACCAGTTGTTCACGCTCACGTTTATCGAGCGTGATGGTTGGAACCAGCGACCAGAAGGGAATATCCATAATGGTGTAAGTCATGCCCCAGAGGATGTAGGTCACGCAAACAAAGACAAGCTGAGTAGTACCTTCAAACAGATGCGCACTAAAGAGGAGAAATAAGATTACAGAGTTTGCCAACGTACCGATCAGGATCCAGGGTTTGAACTTACCCCATCGCGATCGCGTAGCATTTACAATCCATCCCATAATCGGATCGTTAATAGCATCCCAGATCCTCGCCACCAGAAACAAAGTACCGACCAAACCCACAGACAGCCCAACGACATCGGTGTAGTAATACATGAGGTACATATACACAATGCCGATCGCAAAATCCTTCCCGAACGCTCCAAATCCATAACTTAGTTTTGTAGTCATTGAAATGCTCATAGGGTATCGGGTCGCTGTTACCAACGCCCGCCTTCTGTTATTGGTATCGTCAGAGGTGTGCGCCGGAATAAATCCCCCGGCGCAGTAGCGTTTAGTCGCGTTTTAACGGTGCAACCAGCCTGGCAGCCAGTCGCCGTGGGCGGCAATCAGGTCGTCAACAAGAGCATATATTTCATCAATGCCCAGCACGGCGGCAGTATGCGGGTCCATCATCGCGGCGTGGTAAACACGGTCGCGATTTTCCGTAAGAATGGCTTCGGTCAGCAGCGTCTGTACGTTGATGTTGGTTTGCATCAGGGCGGCCAGATGCGAAGGTAGCGTACCGACTTTGGTCGGCTGAATGCCATTAGCATCAACCAGACAGGCTACTTCCACGCAACATCCTTGTGGCAGGTTATCAATCAAACCATCGTTACGGACGTTGCCGTAAATCACACTCGGCTCGCCAGTCCAGATAGCGTTCATGATTGTGCTGGCATATTCCCGTGACGGTTTAATATCAATCCGGGAGGCGTTTTTATACTCCTCCAGCTCTTTATGCCAGTTCGCCAGCTGCTCGACGCAGCGTTTCGGGTACTCATCCAGCGGTACTTTATAACGCTCAATCAAATCCTCACGACCTGGCTTAATAAACCACGGTGTGTACTCAGCAAAATGTTCTGACGATTCCGTGACGAAGTAGCCCAGCTTTTTGAACATTTCATAGCGCACAATATTCTGGCAGCGAGTATTGCCGTGAATATTCGGCTTCGGTGCCTGCCCTGCGTCATGAGCCGCCAGCAGTTCCGGGTAGAGATTCACGTAACTGCCGTCGGCGGTTTTGCGCTCCAGCTCCAGGTAAAACGCCATATGGTTGATACCTGCGCAACGGTAACGCAGCGTAGCCGGGTCGATATTGAGGTCACGCGCCAGCTCTTCCGCCGTTCCCTGCACCGAATGGCACAGCCCGACCTGTTTGATATGCGGATAGCGGGCATACATCGCCCAGGTATTCATCGCCATTGGGTTAACATAGTTGAGCATGGTGGCATCGGGGCAGACTTCCGTCATGTCCTCGCAAATTTGCCACAGATGCGGAATGGTACGTAGCGCGCGCATAATACCGCCCGGCCCCAACGTATCGGCAATGGTTTGTTCCAGACCATGCCGCTTACAGACCTCGAAATCAGTCACCGTGCAAGGTTCATAACCGCCAATCTGAAATGCCACCACGACAAAATCGGCATCCTGTAAGGCTTCTTTCTGTTGGGTGTGGCAGGTGATTTTGCCGCTGGCCCCTGCTGAATCCATCAGCTTACGCACCACAATATGCGACTCTTCCAGGCGGGTGGGATCAATGTCCATCAGGGCAATATGCGCCGTTTTCAGCGCCTCGCGATGGAACACATCACCAAGAATATTTTTAACGAAAATCGTCGAACCAGCGCCGATAAATGTAATTTTGGGTGCAGACATCATGCAGATCTCCTGGCTTGCTTGAATAACTTGATCATGGCAGGCGAATCTGCAGAAAACCTCCGGCTTCCAGGTTGAGCATTCCCATAAACTCAGATCCTGCGTGAAGCAGCAGTAAATCTGAGTTTATGGTAATAAGTTACCTGAAAAGCAGAGTTTTCGGCCTCATGATGCTCGGACGCTCCCCTCGCCTCTCTGGGAAGAGGGTGAAAACCGTGCTCCCACTCGCAGTCATCCTCCCTCACTCCTGCCATAATTCTGATATTCCAGGAAAGAGAGCCATCTATGAATACAGATACGTTTATGTGCAGCAGCGACGAAAAACAGACCCGCAGCCCGCTGTCGCTGTATTCGGAATACCAGCGGATGGAGATTGAGTTTCGCGCACCGCATATCATGCCCACCAGCCACTGGCATGGTCAGGTCGAAGTGAATGTGCCTTTCGATGGCGATGTGGAATACCTGATCAACAATGAAAAAGTGAATATCAATCAGGGTCATATCACGCTGTTCTGGGCCTGTACACCGCACCAACTAACAGATACCGGAACCTGTCAGAGCATGGCGATTTTTAATCTGCCGATGCATCTGTTTCTCTCCTGGCCGCTGGATAAAGACCTGATTAACCACGTCACTCACGGCATGGTGATCAAATCACTGGCCACACAGCAACTTAGCCCGTTTGAAGTGCGCCGCTGGCAGCAGGAATTAAACAGTCCGAACGAGCAAATTCGCCAGCTCGCCATTGATGAAATTGGCCTGATGCTCAAGCGATTTAGCCTCTCTGGCTGGGAACCGATTCTGGTCAATAAAACCTCGCGCACACACAAAAACAGCATCTCGCGCCATGCGCAATTTTATGTTAGCCAGATGCTGGGCTTTATTGCCGAAAACTATGATCAGGCGCTGACCATCAACGATGTGGCTGAGCACGTCAAACTTAACGCCAACTATGCAATGGGGATATTCCAGCGGGTCATGCAATTGACGATGAAACAGTACATTACCGCGATGCGCATCAACCACGTTCGCGCGTTACTGAGCGATACCGATAAAAGTATTCTCGATATTGCCCTGACGGCAGGCTTTCGTTCAAGTAGTCGTTTTTACAGCACGTTCGGCAAATATGTCGGCATGTCGCCGCAACAATACCGCAAACTTAGCCAACAGCGCCGCCAGACGTTTCCCGGCTAAAGACGATATCAGTATCAGCCAAAAAAATAGTTTAGCCGTCGATAATAAGCAGTGAAAATAAATTAAAATAATCACATAACATATTGTTTATAAAAATAAATATTCCAAAAATGTTTGTTTTTCACGCGCTTTACAGCCCGAAAAGGCCGGAAGATACTTGCCCGCAACGAAGATTCCTTCATAACCGGGTAAGCAATGATGAAAGTATTAATTGTTGAAAGCGAGTTTCTCCATCAAGACACCTGGGTCGGTAACGCCGTTGAGCGTCTGGCAGATGCTTTAAGCCAGCAAAATGTTACCGTGATTAAATCCACCTCCTTTGATGATGGTTTTGCCATTCTCTCTTCAAACGAAGCCATTGACTGCCTGATGTTCAGCTATCAAATGGAACATCCGGACGAACATCAAAACGTCAGACAATTGATCGGTAAGCTTCATGAGCGCCAACAAAACGTGCCGGTCTTCCTGTTGGGCGATCGGGAAAAAGCCCTCGCCGCAATGGACCGGGATCTGCTGGAGCTTGTCGATGAATTCGCCTGGATTCTGGAAGATACCGCCGACTTTATCGCCGGACGCGCCGTTGCCGCGATGACCCGCTACCGCCAGCAGCTGTTGCCGCCACTGTTCAGCGCGCTGATGAAATATAGTGACATCCATGAATATTCCTGGGCAGCGCCAGGCCACCAGGGCGGCGTTGGTTTTACCAAAACACCCGCCGGACGTTTCTACCATGACTACTATGGTGAAAATCTGTTTCGCACCGACATGGGCATCGAACGAACTTCCCTCGGTTCTTTGCTTGACCATACTGGCGCATTTGGCGAAAGCGAAAAATATGCCGCACGCGTATTTGGTGCCGATCGCTCCTGGTCGGTAGTCGTCGGTACTTCCGGCTCTAACCGCACCATCATGCAGGCTTGCATGACCGATAACGATGTCGTGGTCGTTGACCGTAATTGCCATAAATCCATCGAACAAGGCTTGATGCTGACAGGCGCGAAACCAGTCTACATGGTGCCAAGCCGCAACCGCTACGGCATTATCGGGCCAATCTATCCGCAGGAAATGCAACCTGAAACCTTGCAGAAGAAAATCAGTGAAAGCCCGCTGACTAAAGACAAAGCTGGGCAAAAACCGTCTTACTGCGTGGTGACCAACTGCACCTATGACGGCGTGTGTTATAACGCTAAAGAAGCGCAGGATCTGCTGGAAAAAACCTCCGATCGTCTGCACTTTGACGAAGCCTGGTACGGCTATGCACGTTTCAACCCGATCTATGCCGATCACTATGCCATGCGCGGCGAACCTGGCGATCACAACGGTCCTACCGTTTTCGCCACCCACTCCACCCACAAACTGCTGAATGCGCTGTCACAGGCTTCTTATATTCATGTACGTGAAGGTCGTGGGGCGATTAACTTCTCCCGCTTCAACCAGGCCTACATGATGCATGCCACCACCTCCCCGCTGTATGCCATCTGCGCATCCAACGACGTGGCGGTGTCGATGATGGACGGCAACAGCGGCCTGTCACTGACACAAGAAGTGATTGACGAAGCGGTTGATTTTCGTCAGGCGATGGCGCGGCTGTATAAAGAGTTCACCGCTGACGGTAGCTGGTTCTTCAAACCTTGGAACAAAGAAGTCGTCACCGACCCACAAACCGGCAAAACCTATGACTTTGCTGACGCACCAACAAAACTGCTGACCACCGTTCAGGACTGCTGGGTAATGCATCCGGGCGAAAGCTGGCACGGCTTCAAAGATATTCCGGATAACTGGAGTATGCTCGACCCGATTAAAGTCAGCATCCTTGCTCCGGGAATGGGTGAAGATGGTGAACTGGAAGAAACCGGTGTTCCGGCGGCGCTGGTCACTGCCTGGCTTGGTCGCCATGGCATTGTGCCTACCCGCACCACTGACTTCCAAATTATGTTCCTGTTCTCTATGGGCGTAACCCGTGGGAAATGGGGGACTCTGGTTAACACCCTTTGCTCCTTCAAACGCCACTATGACGCCAACACACCGCTGGCGCAGGTGATGCCGGAACTTGTTGAACAATATCCTGACACTTACGCGAACATGGGGATTCACGATCTGGGTGACACCATGTTTGCCTGGCTGAAAGAAAACAACCCTGGCGCACGGTTGAACGAAGCCTATTCCGGCCTGCCGGTGGCGGAAATCACCCCGCGTGAAGCGTACAACGCGATTGTCGACAACAATGTCGAACTGGTATCCATTGAAAATCTGCCAGGACGCATCGCGGCAAACTCAGTTATCCCGTATCCACCAGGAATCCCGATGCTGCTGTCTGGTGAAAACTTCGGCGATAAAAACAGTCCGCAAGTAAGTTATTTACGCTCGCTGCAATCCTGGGACCACCATTTCCCTGGATTTGAACACGAAACTGAAGGGACTGAAATTATTGACGGTATTTACCACGTTATGTGTGTGAAAGCGTAACCACTATTCCGCTGAAGGCGTAATTGTTTAAATAACATTACGCCGCCTGGCCTTAGGCCTTTTGAGTATGGCAACGTTTTCATAAAAATTGCTGCAAACAAAAATGTCATACTTTTTGCGCGGCCCCACCCCGCGCTTTTTTTTGCCTGTTATTTATCCTGTAAAAAAATATGTACATGAGAAATTACTATAAAAATTTGTAATATTAGTAAAACTCGTTATTTTTATGCATGTTTATATTCATCATACAATTATATAACCATTTCCCGGTATCGCTTTGCTTTAGCGAGAACTGGTCTTTTATTCGCACTCAGGAGTACATGTATGAGGATTTGCAGCGACCAACCTTGTATTGTTTTATTGACTGAAAAAGATGTCTGGATAAGGGTGAATGGGAAAGAACCTATTAGCCTTAAAGCTAACCATATGGCGTTATTAAATTGTGAAAATAATATTATCGACGTCTCCTTTCTTAACAACACTTTGGTTGCTCATATTAGTCACGACATCATCAAAGATTACCTCCGGTTTCTGAATAAAGATCTCTCGCAAATACCAGTATGGCAACGTAGCGCTACGCCCATACTCACCCTGCCATGCCTGACGCCAGACGTCTTTCGCGTTGCCGCGCAACACAGCATGATGCCCGCAGAAACTGAGTCAGAAAAGGAACGAACACGCGCATTATTATTCACGGTGCTATCCCGTTTTCTCGACAGTAAAAAATTCCTTTCATTAATGATGTATATGTTACGTAATTGTGTAAGTGACAGCGTTTATCAAATTATTGAAAGCGATATTCACAAAGACTGGAATCTTAGTATGGTAGCCAGTTGTTTATGTCTTAGCCCAAGTCTGTTAAAGAAAAAGCTGAAAAGCGAAAACACCAGTTATAGCCAAATAATCACCACCTGCCGCATGCGTTATGCCGTAAATGAATTAATGATGGACGGTAAAAATATCTCTCAGGTATCACAGTCCTGCGGCTACAACAGTACGTCGTACTTTATTTCTGTCTTTAAAGACTTCTACGGTATGACGCCGCTGCATTATGTTAGTCAGCACAGAGAACGCACTGTCGCCTGATTTTTAACCTTAACGAAGAGCTATATTAATAACGGCATCAGCGATAACCCGGTCGATAATAATTCAACTATCGAATGCAGGCGTATGATATGACGTAATTTATTGTCACGAAGCTCGCCTTCGCAGGAGTTTAATTATGTCTTCGGATGCTGATGCTCACAAAGTGGGCTTAATCCCCGTCACCCTGATGGTGTCGGGGAATATTATGGGGTCAGGTGTTTTTCTGTTACCTGCAAACCTGGCCTCTACTGGCGGGATTGCCATTTATGGATGGTTGGTGACGATTATCGGTGCACTGGGGCTCTCGATGGTATACGCCAAAATGTCGTTCCTCGACCCAAGTCCTGGTGGTTCTTACGCTTACGCCCGCCGCTGCTTTGGCCCGTTTCTCGGTTATCAAACCAACGTCCTCTACTGGCTGGCCTGCTGGATCGGCAATATCGCCATGGTGGTCATTGGCGTAGGATATTTAAGTTACTTCTTCCCGATTCTGAAAGATCCATTGGTATTAACCATCACCTGCGTCGTGGTGCTGTGGATCTTCGTCCTGCTGAACATTGTCGGTCCGAAAATGATCACCCGTGTGCAGGCAGTTGCCACCGTGCTGGCGCTGATCCCCATCGTCGGGATTGCCGTATTTGGCTGGTTCTGGTTCCGTGGTGAAACCTATATGGCGGCATGGAACGTCAGCGGCCTGGGCACCTTCGGTGCAATTCAAAGTACCCTTAACGTTACGCTGTGGTCGTTCATCGGTGTGGAAAGTGCCTCCGTTGCCGCAGGTGTGGTGAAAAACCCGAAACGCAATGTCCCTATCGCCACCATTGGTGGGGTATTGATTGCCGCCGTTTGCTATGTACTTTCTACCACCGCGATTATGGGGATGATCCCTAATGCCGCACTGCGCGTTTCTGCTTCGCCATTCGGTGATGCCGCACGGATGGCGTTGGGTGACACCGCCGGGGCCATTGTTTCCTTCTGCGCAGCTGCGGGTTGCTTAGGTTCACTGGGCGGCTGGACGTTGCTGGCGGGTCAAACGGCGAAAGCCGCTGCCGATGACGGACTGTTCCCACCAATTTTTGCCCGTGTAAATAAAGCGGGTACGCCAGTGGCGGGGCTGATTATCGTCGGTATTTTGATGACCATCTTCCAGCTCAGCAGCATTTCACCAAACGCGACCAAAGAGTTCGGTCTGGTTTCTTCCGTCTCGGTCATCTTTACACTGGTGCCATATCTTTACACCTGTGCGGCGTTACTGCTGCTCGGACACGGTCACTTTGGTAAAGCACGCCCGGCATATCTGGCAGTTACTACCATTGCCTTCCTCTACTGCATCTGGGCCGTGGTGGGGTCCGGAGCGAAAGAGGTTATGTGGTCATTTGTCACCCTGATGGTCATCACCGCCATGTATGCGCTGAATTACAACCGGCTACATAAAAACCCGTATCCCTTAGATGCACCAATAAGCAAAGATTAATTCCCCTTAATCCAGCACACATAAAAGCCAACCTTAAGAACTTAAGGTTGGCTTAATTTTGCTTTGCGAGCATATGCGCACTTTGTTCGATGGAAACACCGTGATGTTGAAGCGCCTACTAAAAAGACCCTCTTTGAATTTACTCGCCTGGCTATTGTTGGCCGCTTTTTATATCTCTATCTGCCTGAATATTGCCTTTTTTAAACAGGTGTTGCAGGCGCTGCCGCTGGATTCGCTGCATAACGTACTGGTTTTCTTGTCGATGCCGGTCGTCGCTTTCAGCGTGATTAATATTGTCCTGACACTAAGCTCTTTCTTATGGCTTAATCGACCACTGGCCTGCCTGTTTATTCTGGTTGGCGCGGCTGCACAATATTTCATAATGACTTACGGCATCGTCATCGACCGCTCGATGATTGCCAATATTATTGATACCACTCCGGCAGAAAGTTATGCGCTGATGACACCGCAAATGTTATTAACGCTGGGATTCAGCGGCGTGCTTGCTGCGCTGATTGCCTGCTGGATAAAAATCAAACCTGCCACCTCGCGTCTGCGCAGTGTTCTTTTCCGTGGAGCCAATATTCTGGTTTCTGTACTACTGATTTTGCTGGTCGCCGCACTGTTTTATAAAGACTACGCCTCGTTGTTCCGCAATAACAAAGAGCTGGTGAAATCCTTAAGCCCCTCTAACAGCATTGTTGCCAGCTGGTCATGGTACTCCCATCAGCGACTAGCAAATCTACCGCTGGTGCGAATTGGTGAAGACGCCCACCGCAACCCGTTAATGCAGAACGAAAAACGTAAAAATTTGACCATCCTGATTGTCGGCGAAACCTCGCGGGCGGAGAACTTCTCCCTCAACGGCTACCCGCGTGAAACTAACCCGCGGCTGGCGAAAGATAACGTGGTCTATTTCCCTAATACCGCATCTTGCGGCACGGCAACGGCAGTTTCAGTACCGTGCATGTTCTCGGATATGCCGCGTGAGCATTACAAAGAAGAGCTGGCACAGCACCAGGAAGGCGTGCTGGATATCATTCAGCGAGCGGGCATCAACGTGCTGTGGAATGACAACGATGGCGGCTGTAAAGGTGCCTGCGACCGCGTGCCTCACCAGAACGTCACCGCGCTGAATCTGCCTGGTCAGTGCATCAACGGCGAATGCTATGACGAAGTGCTGTTCCACGGGCTGGAAGAGTACATCAATAACCTGCAGGGTGATGGCGTGATTGTCTTACACACCATCGGCAGCCACGGTCCGACCTATTACAACCGCTATCCGCCGCAGTTCAGGAAATTTACCCCAACCTGCGACACCAATGAGATCCAGACCTGTAGCAAAGAGCAACTGGTGAACACTTACGACAACACGCTGGTTTACGTCGACTATATTGTTGATAAAGCGATTAATCTGCTGAAAGAACATCAGGATAAATTTACCACCAGCCTGGTTTATCTTTCTGACCACGGTGAATCGTTAGGTGAAAATGGCATCTATCTGCACGGTCTGCCTTATGCCATCGCCCCGGATAGCCAAAAACAGGTGCCAATGCTGCTGTGGCTGTCGGAGGATTATCAAAAACGGTATCAGGTTGACCAGAACTGCCTGCAAAAACAGGCGCAAACGCAACACTATTCACAAGACAATTTATTCTCCACGCTATTGGGATTAACTGGCGTTGAGACGAAGTATTACCAGGCTGCGGATGATATTCTGCAAACTTGCAGGAGAGTGAGTGAATGAAAATTCTGATTGTTGAAGACGATACGCTGTTATTGCAGGGATTGATTCTGGCGGCGCAAACCGAAGGCTACGCGTGCGATGGCGTGACAACCGCGCGGATGGCGGAACAAAGCCTTGAGGCCGGTCATTACAGCCTGGTGGTACTGGATTTAGGGTTACCCGACGAAGATGGACTGCATTTTCTCGCCCGTATCCGGCAGAAAAAATACACCCTGCCAGTACTGATCCTCACCGCTCGCGATACGCTGACCGACAAAATCGCCGGGCTGGATGTCGGTGCCGATGACTATCTGGTGAAGCCTTTTGCGCTGGAAGAGTTACACGCCCGTATCCGCGCCCTGCTACGACGCCATAATAATCAGGGCGAAAGTGAGCTGATTGTTGGCAATCTGACGCTGAATATGGGTCGCCGTCAGGTATGGATGGGCGGTGAAGAGTTGATTCTGACGCCCAAAGAATATGCTCTGCTGTCACGGTTAATGCTCAAAGCAGGCAGTCCGGTACATCGGGAAATTCTCTACAACGACATCTATAACTGGGACAATGAACCCTCGACCAACACCCTGGAAGTGCATATCCACAATCTGCGCGACAAAGTGGGCAAAGCCCGTATCCGCACCGTGCGCGGCTTTGGCTATATGCTGGTCGCGAATGAGGAAAACTAATTGAATCTGATGCATTTTCTGCGCCGACCAATATCGCTGCGCCAACGGCTGATATTGACCATCGGGGCCATTTTGTTGGTGTTTGAGCTGATCAGCGTCTTCTGGCTATGGCATGAAAGTACCGAGCAGATTCAGCTGTTTGAGCAGGCGCTACGCGACAATCGCAACAACGATCGCCACATCATGCGTGAGATCCGCGAGGCGGTCGCCAGCCTGATTGTCCCCGGCGTCTTTATGGTCAGCCTGACGCTATTTATCTGCTATCAGGCGGTGCGCCGCATCACCCGCCCGCTGGCGGAGCTGCAAAAAGAGCTGGAAGCGCGCACTGCCGACAACTTAACGCCCATTGCCATTCACAGCGCCACCCTCGAAATCGAAGCGGTGGTTTCGGCGTTAAACGATCTGGTCAGTCGCCTGACCAGCACGCTGGATAACGAAAGGTTGTTTACCGCTGACGTCGCGCACGAACTGCGAACGCCACTGGCGGGGGTGCGTTTGCATCTGGAACTGCTGGCGAAAACGCATCACATTGATGTAGCACCGTTAGTGGCACGACTTGATCAGATGATGGAGAGCGTCTCCCAGCTGCTGCAACTGGCGCGTGCCGGACAGTCATTTTCTTCCGGTAATCATCAACATGTAAAACTGCTGGAAGATGTCATTCTCCCCTCGTATGACGAACTCAGTACCATGCTCGACCAGCGACAGCAAACCCTGCTATTGCCAGAGAGCGCCGCCGACATCACCGTTCAGGGTGATGCAACCCTGCTGCGGATGTTATTGCGAAACCTGGTAGAAAACGCCCATCGTTACAGCCCGCAAGGCAGCAACATTATGATTAAGCTGCAAGAAGATGGCGGAGCGGTCATGGCAGTTGAAGATGAAGGACCAGGTATTGATGAGAGTAAATGCGGGGAGTTGAGTAAAGCGTTTGTACGTATGGACAGCCGTTATGGCGGGATTGGTCTGGGGTTAAGTATTGTCAGCCGCATTACACAGTTGCATCACGGGCAGTTTTTCCTGCAAAACCGGCAAGAGACTTCCGGCACGCGGGCCTGGGTACGGCTGAAGAAAGATCAGTACGTGGCAAACCAGATATAAAGAAAGCTGCTGACCACCAGCACGCTGAACACGGTAGTTAAACTTTCATAAACACGGTTTTTCATTGCACTCTCCTCCGTTAACCTGGAGGAGAGTATGCGCGTCAGAGATTAAGTGAACCTTAAGAGTTCAATTGGCCTGATAAGACAGCGTCACATCAGGCCATCCGTTTCAGCTTATTCATCAATTCGCGGATGTTGCTGCACCAGGCGGGTACGTTTCGCCTGCAAATCGGCAATCTCGTGGTCAATATTATCGATTTTCTGCTCGATATTATCGTAATGCTCGACGAGAATTTCCTTCGCTTCCTGTATATCTGACGCCGCCGGTGTCGCACCTTTCAACGGACGATTTGCCGTCTCTTTCATGGTTACGCCGGTGATTAAACCAATCACCGCCACTACCATCAGGTAATAGGCAGGCATCATCAGATTCTGCGAGCTTTCGACCAGCCAGGCCGCCAGTGTTGGCGTCAGACCGGCAACCAGCACCGAAATATTAAATGCCGCCGCCAGCGCGCTGTAACGGATATGCGTCGGGAACATCGCTGGCAAGGTAGAAGCCATAACGCCCGTAAAGCAGTTAAGGATCACCGCCAGCATCAGTAACCCGGCAAAAATCAGGCCGATGACGTTACTGTTAATCAGAATAAACGCCGGGATCGCCAACACAAACAGGGCAACACTACCAAGTAGCACAAACGGACGACGGCCAAAACGGTCACTCAGCAAGCCCATCACCGGCTGGACAAACAGCATACCGATCATAATGGCGATAATAATCAGCACCCCGTGGTCTTCGGAGTAATGCAGGTTATGCGACAAATAACTCGGCATATAGGTCAGCAACATGTAGTAAGTCACGTTGGTGGCAATTACCAGACCAATACATGTCAACAGGCTGCGCCAGTGTTTGGTGGCAATCTCTTTAAACGAGACTTTCGGGCCATCCTGCAAACCTTCGCGGTCGCCCTGTTCCAGTTTATCGACATGCTGCTGGAACGCCGGAGTTTCTTCCAGCGCATGGCGCAGGTAAAGCCCGATAATCCCTAACGGCAGAGCAATAAAGAACGGAATACGCCAGCCCCAGTCGAGGAAGTTCGCTTCGCCGACAATGGTCGAAATTAACACCACTACGCCAGCACCCAGCACAAACCCGGCAATAGAACCAAAGTCCAGCCAGCTGCCCATAAAGCCACGTTTACGGTCAGGGGAGTATTCCGCAACAAATATCGACGCCCCGGTATATTCACCGCCGACCGAGAAACCTTGTGCCATCTTACAGATCAACAGCAGAATCGGTGCCCAAATACCAATCGTGTCGTAGGACGGTATTAAGCCAATACAGAACGTACTGATCGACATAATCACAATAGTGATAGCGAGGATCTTCTGGCGACCATATTTATCGCCCAACATACCAAAGAAGAGTCCGCCAAGCGGTCGAATCAGAAAGGGAACGGAGAACGTGGCAAGTGCAGCAACCATCTGCACGCTGGGGTCAGCCCCCGGGAAAAAAACTTTACCTAATGCGTAAGCAACAAAACCATAAACACCAAAATCGAACCATTCCATTGCATTACCCAGTGATGCTGCGGTAATGGCTTTACGCAGTTTACCGTCATCAATAATGGTGACATCACGAAGGGTAATCGGTTTTACTTTTTTCCTTTTCAGCATAGCTTTCCTCGCAGAGTTGGCCCATTTCCGCAAACGCCAGAAAAATCAGCGCGACGGCCGCAAAAGGGGAGCGGGAATTGCAGGATGCAATCTCTGTAACAAGCGTAGCGGGTTTGCTTACACCCTCCGGTTAAGGAATGTACAATCAAACCAGTTGACGCCTGAATTGGGCAGTTAATGACCTTTTTACCCTACCAGTGTTTAAATTTGTGATCAACTTCACACATGGATTTCGTTTAGGACTCATTGATGTAACTGATTATTTACACCAAATTTACAGTGAAGATTTCCTCGAGCATTGCCCCCGCCAGACGCTGCGCTGAACAGAGTCGTGGCATCCCCAGCGCGACAGTTTGCCAGCGTTGGGTCACTGACCAGCAAACGGGTTGTTTATCTGCCGTGGTCCACTTTCCCAGCCAACTTAAAAAATCAGCATGATCCCCGCCCGTCGGAACGGTCGAAGAGGCAAACCACTGATGGTAATAGTGACGCGTGGTCGGGGCCGCATTGATACTCTCTGCCAGATGTTGTGTCGCTTTCACGCGCAAATCACCCAGCAACAACGCCACCGCTTGCGGGCTTCCCAGACGGCAGGCATCGCCAAATGCCCCCCAACGCAACTCTTCGAGAACGATAAAACAGCGCCCAGGCAACGACCAGGCGTTATACGCCCCAGCACGCCAGCGGGTAAAAATTTGCTCGCTCTGATCACCTGCCTGCACCAGTAGGCCTCGTTGCGTTAACGCCTTTTCCTTCCAGCGGCAACGGGCTGAAAACCACTCATACAAGGCGGCAATTTGCTGGGGGAGCTCCGGGAAAGCAGAGTGCTGGCGGTGATCCATTTTTTGCAGCAGCGCCAGATGCTGCGCGATCTGCGTCAGTGCCAGATGACCGGGATCCAGCATCGACGCCAGTTTTTCCACCAATGTCAGACGCAGGCTAAGCGGCGCATTTAACATGCCGCCGTTCGTCCATGTCTGAAGCTGCACGCGCGCAAGAAGTTCCTGCATCAGTCGTTCACGAAACTGCTGCTGATGGGCTTGTGGAAGGCGGGCATCATCGCCCTGCGCCAGATCCACTAAAAAGCGGGGATAAACCGACTCCAGCACGCGACCGGGGCCGTCAAGTAACGTCTTGGTCAATATCGTTCTGCCGTGAAAAGTGTTTGAATATCATCGCGTAACAGCTGGGCGTCGGTGTAAATCCAGCCGTGAGTCATCACAGTCTGCTGCAATTGCTGCTGCATCAGCCTGACCACCGATTCATTTTGTTGACGCAGAGCCAGGCTTTCGCGTAAACGCGTCTGTAATTCCGTCAAACATGAAGCGAACTCAGCGAAAAAAGTATTCATGCCTGCCGTAACAGATTCATCGACCTGCTCTGCCAGAACTTTAGCCATTTGTTGGCAATAAAGATCGACTTCTGCGCTTAATGCTCGTTGCAACACACTGTAATCAACCGTTTCTGTCGGGGATTTCTCATTTCCCCGTCCCCAGTCGGGCTGATTCAACCAGCGCGAAAAAGTCTCACGCACAACGCCTAAACGCGTGCTCTGCTCGTCCGTTGCATCCTGGCGCGAAATGACTTCACTGAACAGCTGGCGAGTGTTGACGTGGGGAACTACTCCGTGAAAAACAGGAAAATGAAACCCAGGACGAAACCCTGACTCGCTCAATTCCATTTTGACTTGTTGCTCAATGGGGCGAATAACATCGGTTAACACCCGGCAAAGGGTGGATTCCAGCTCGGCAAAACGCAGCGTAAAGTCGCGACTGATGGTGTTCTGCGCCGTCTGTAACAGTGTCTCACAGCGGGTACGCATCTCGCTTAACGGCTCCGAATCATCCTGAAACAAGGCGGCTAACTGCGCATTCAGCGCATCTTGTTGTTGACGCAGAAAGTGGTTGGCGGAGGTCAGGGCCAGCTCGATTTCATGTTTAATCTCGCCGCTCACCTGCGCCTGATTGAGTTGCAATAGCTGCAAACTTTCTTCGACCTGATGGATATTTTGCCGCAATTGTTCACAAGCGACGTTTAACCCGTGCGCACGAAAATCCAGGTATTCCCGCGCCTGCTGCGCGTAATTCAACAGTTTATGCGCAGCAGATCGCAAAGCATACAACGAGGCGTTAGCGTAAGCGGCATGAAGCAACGCCTGAATTGGCTGGGCGAACAGCGAATCTTCCCACAACTGATCGGCAGCATGACGAATATGTTCGAGGTCCGCCAGATCGGCATGACGCCAGCGCCTGCCGAGCGCGGCATGGGCAAAATCTTCCACCCAGCGTTGTTGCTCTGGCGCTGGTAACTTACCGTTGTTGGCTAACTCATGGCGCGCCCGATTCGCCAGGTAGCCCCACATCGACGACACCGGAAATATCTGCTGTGGCGTAATACAGCCTTTCATCAGCGTCCCGGAAATCAGTGCCCGCACCTGGTCGGCGTCGTCACTGTTACGATCCTGTTGATCGAACTTATTGACCAGCACATACAGCGGCACCGATTGCCCCACCGCCAAAATCGCATCACGGACCTCTTCATCGGAGATCGATTTCAGTTGCGTATAATCCAGCACCGCCAGTACCGCCGAGGCGCGTGCCAGCTGCTGGTTAAGCATTTTTTGCAGATGCGGTTGCCCGGCTTCATTTGGCCCGGGGGTATCCAGTAACGTCAACTGACCGGGATAACTCTCCAGCCCCGCCAGATGGACAAACTCCACTTCAATCACGGGAATATGCTCAATGGCGGCGTAAGCAGAAAAAGGAAAATCGACGTCCAGCGCCTTCGCCAGTCGGGTGATGCTGCCAACTTACTGATTTAGTGTATGATGGTGTTTTTGAGGTGCTCCAGTGGCTTCTGTTTCTATCAGCTGTCCCTCCTGTTCAGCTACTGACGGGGTGGTGCGTAACGGCAAAAGCACCGCCGGACATCAGCGCTATCTCTGCTCTCACTGCCGTAAAACATGGCAACTGCAGTTCACTTACACCGCTTCTCAACCCGGTACGCACCAGAAAATCATTGATATGGCCATGAATGGCGTTGGATGCCGGGCAACTGCCCGCATTATGGGCGTTGGCCTCAACACGATTTTACGTCACTTAAAAAACTCAGGCCGCAGTCGGTAACCTCGCGCATACAGCCGGGCAGTGACGTCATCGTCTGCGCGGAAATGGACGAACAGTGGGGCTATGTCGGGGCTAAATCGCGCCAGCGCTGGCTGTTTTACGCGTATGACAGTCTCCGGAAGACGGTTGTTGCGCACGTATTCGGTGAACGCACTATGGCGACGCTGGGGCGTCTTATGAGCCTGCTGTCACCCTTTGACGTGGTGATATGGATGACGGATGGCTGGCCGCTGTATGAATCCCGCCTGAAGGGAAAGCTGCACGTAATCAGCAAGCGATATATGCAGCGAATTGAGCGGCATAACCTGAATCTGAGGCAGCACCTGGCACGGCTGGGACGGAAGTCGCTGTCGTTCTCAAAATCGGTGGAGCTGCATGACAAAGTCATCGGGCATTATCTGAACATAAAACACTATCAATAAGTTGGAGTCATTACCTTGCGTTTCCTTTCAAATGAAAACGATCGTCGTCTAAAATCAGCAGTACCCCCGACAAACTCAGGGATTTTGTGTATAATTGCGGCCTTTTTCGGCAATCTGCCGTTTTTTGGCGCTTTTGCCCTGCTGACTTTTGAGGAAATCCACATGTCATTACCACACTGCCCAAAATGCAACTCCGAATACACTTACGAAGATAACGGCATGTACATCTGCCCGGAATGTGCCTACGAATGGAACGACGCAGAACCTGCACAGGAAAGCGACGAGCTGATCGTTAAAGATGCTAACGGCAATCTGCTGGCTGACGGCGACAGCGTTACTATCATTAAAGATCTGAAGGTGAAAGGTAGCTCTTCGATGCTGAAAATTGGCACCAAAGTGAAAAACATCCGCCTGGTTGAAGGCGACCATAACATCGATTGCAAAATCGACGGTTTTGGTCCGATGAAACTGAAATCTGAGTTTGTGAAAAAGAACTGATTGTATTGTGATCGGTAAGCCGGATAAGGCGCTCGCGCCGCATCCAGCAACGATGCCGACTGCCTGATGCGACGCTTGTGCGTCTTATCAGGCAGCCTCTCATCTGTATAAATTTCGAACTACACTTAACTGGCTTCTCTTAACTGAGGTCACCATCATGCCGTTAAGTCCCTACCTCTCTTTTGCCGGTAACTGTGCCGACGCAATTGCTTATTATCAACGTACGTTGGGCGCTGAACTGCTCTATAAAATCAGCTTCGGCGAAATGCCAAAATCAGCGCAGGACAGCGCCGAGAACTGCCCTTCCGGAATGCAATTTCCCGATACCGCCATCGCCCACGCCAATGTGCGCATTGCCGGAAGCGACATCATGATGAGCGATGCCATGCCGTCAGGAAAAGCCAGCTACTCCGGCTTTACGCTGGTGCTCGATTCGCAACAGGTCGAAGAAGGAAAACGCTGGTTTGACAATCTTGCCGCTAACGGAAAAATCGAAATGGCCTGGCAGGAAACTTTCTGGGCGCATGGCTTTGGCAAAGTCACCGATAAATTTGGCGTACCGTGGATGATTAATGTCGTCAAACAACAACCAACGCAATAACCCGCCGGGAGGCCCGCCCTCCCGCACTGTCATCGAATTCCCGTTAACTCTTCATCTGTTAGTCACTTTTAATTAACCAAATCGTCACAATAATCCGCCACGATGGAGCCACTTTTTTAGGGAGGCTGCATCATGCAAACGATTATCCGTGTCGAGAAGCTCGCCAAAACCTTCAATCAGCATCAGGCGCTGCATGCGGTTGATCTGAACATTCATCACGGTGAAATGGTGGCTCTGCTTGGGCCGTCGGGTTCCGGCAAATCCACCCTTTTACGTCACTTAAGCGGTTTGATTACCGGCGATAAATCCGCCGGCAGCCATATCGAGCTGCTGGGCCGCACAGTCCAGCGCGAAGGCCGTCTGGCGCGCGATATCCGCAAAAGCCGCGCCAACACCGGCTACATCTTCCAACAATTCAACCTGGTGAACCGCCTGAGCGTACTGGAGAACGTGCTGATTGGCGCGCTCGGCAGCACGCCGTTCTGGCGCACCTGTTTTAGCTGGTTTACCCGCGAGCAGAAACAACGCGCGTTACAGGCGCTGACCCGCGTTGGCATGGTGCATTTTGCCCATCAACGCGTTTCCACCCTCTCCGGCGGACAGCAGCAGCGTGTGGCGATTGCCCGCGCGCTGATGCAGCAGGCGAAGGTGATTCTGGCCGATGAACCCATCGCCTCGCTGGACCCGGAATCCGCCCGCATCGTGATGGACACCCTGCGCGACATCAACCAGAACGACGGCATCACCGTGGTCGTCACGCTGCATCAGGTGGATTACGCCCTGCGCTACTGCGAACGCATCGTCGCCCTGCGCCAGGGGCACGTTTTCTACGACGGCAGCAGCCAACAGTTTGATAACGAACGTTTTGACCATCTCTACCGCAGCATTAATCGCATCGAAGAGAACGCGAAAGCTGCCTGACATCCCCATCATTGAGGAAAACGAATGAACGCTAAGATAATTGCCTCGCTGGCCTTCACCAGCATGTTCAGCCTCAGCACCCTGTTAAGCCCGGCACACGCCGAAGAGCAGGAAAAGGCGCTGAATTTCGGCATTATTTCAACGGAATCACAGCAAAACCTGAAACCGCAATGGACGCCATTCTTACAGGATATGGAGAAGAAGCTGGGCGTGAAGGTGAACGCCTTCTTTGCCCCAGACTACGCAGGCATTATCCAGGGAATGCGCTTCAATAAAGTGGATATCGCCTGGTACGGCAACCTGTCGGCGATGGAAGCGGTGGATCGCGCCAACGGTCAGGTCTTCGCTCAGACCGTCGCGGCGGACGGATCGCCGGGTTACTGGAGCGTGTTGATCGTCAACAAAGACAGTCCGATCAACAACCTGAACGATCTGCTGGCGAAGCGTAAAGATCTCACCTTCGGCAATGGCGATCCTAACTCCACCTCTGGCTTCCTCGTCCCCGGCTACTACGTCTTCGCCAAAAACAATATCTCCGCCAGCGACTTCAAGCGCACCGTCAACGCCGGGCATGAAACCAACGCGCTGGCCGTCGCCAACAAGCAGGTGGATGTTGCCACTAACAACACCGAAAACCTCGACAAGCTGAAAACCTCCGCGCCGGAGAAGTTGAAAGAACTGAAAGTGATCTGGAAGTCGCCGCTGATCCCAGGCGATCCGATCGTCTGGCGTAAAAACCTTTCCGAAACCACCAAAGACAAGATCTACGACTTCTTTATGAACTACGGCAAAACGCCGGAAGAAAAAGCGGTGCTGGAACGCCTGGGCTGGGCGCCGTTCCGCGCTTCCAGCGACCTGCAACTGGTGCCGATTCGCCAGCTCGCGCTGTTTAAAGAGATGCAGGGCGTGAAAAGCAATAAAGGACTGAATGAGCAGGACAAGCTGGCAAAAACCACCGAGATTCAGGCGCAGCTGGATGACCTGGACCGCCTGAACAACGCGTTAAGCGCGATGAGTTCGGTGAGTAAAGCGGTGCAGTAAATCGTAGGTCGGATAAGACGCCCCGGCGTCGCATCCGACAATGTGCAGGCGTTGATGCCGGATGCGGTGCAAGCACCTTATCCGGCCTACAGACCGGAGCCAAACATGCAAACCATCACCATCGCCCCACCCAAGCGCAGCTGGTTCTCGCTTCTGAGCTGGGCCGTTGTTCTCGCCGTGTTGGTCGTCTCGTGGCAGGGCGCGGAAATGGCCCCGCTCACGCTGATTAAAGACGGCGGCAACATGGCGACGTTCGCCGCCGACTTCTTCCCGCCCGATTTCAGCCAGTGGCAGGATTACCTCACCGAAATGGCCGTCACGCTGCAAATCGCCGTCTGGGGCACGGCGCTGGCGGTGGTTCTCTCCATCCCCTTCGGCCTGATGAGCGCCGAAAACCTGGTGCCGTGGTGGGTTTACCAGCCCGTTCGCCGCCTGATGGACGCCTGCCGCGCCATTAACGAAATGGTCTTCGCCATGCTGTTCGTGGTCGCCGTCGGCCTCGGCCCGTTCGCTGGCGTGCTGGCGCTGTTTATCCACACCACCGGCGTGCTCTCCAAACTGCTTTCCGAAGCGGTGGAAGCGATTGAACCCGGCCCGGTGGAAGGCATTCGCGCCACCGGCGCCAACAAGCTCGAAGAGATCCTCTACGGCGTGCTGCCGCAGGTGATGCCGCTGCTGATCTCCTACTCCCTCTATCGCTTCGAATCCAACGTCCGCTCGGCGACCGTCGTCGGCATGGTCGGTGCAGGCGGGATCGGCGTCACCCTGTGGGAAGCGATTCGCGGTTTCCAGTTCCAACAAACCTGCGCCCTGATGGTGCTTATCATCGTCACGGTCAGCCTGCTGGATTTCCTCTCTCAACGGTTGCGTAAGCACTTTATCTGATAAGCGAGGCATTGATATCTATGCACTTGTCTACACATCCGACCAGCTACCCAACACGCTATCAGGAGATAGCCGCAAAACTTGAGCAGGAGCTTCGTCAACACTATCGCTGCGGCGACTATCTTCCCGCCGAGCAGCAGCTGGCGGCGCGCTTTGAGGTAAATCGCCACACCCTGCGCCGCGCCATCGACCAACTGGTGGAAAAAGGCTGGGTACAGCGCCGTCAGGGCGTCGGCGTGCTGGTGCTGATGCGCCCGTTCGATTACCCGCTCAACGCCCAGGCGCGTTTTAGCCAGAACCTGCTGGATCAGGGCAGCCATCCCACCAGCGAAAAACTGCTGTCGGTGCTGCGCCCGGCATCTGGTCACGTCGCTGACGCGCTGGGGATAACCGAGGGGGAGAACGTCATCCACCTGCGCACCCTGCGCCGGGTCAACGGCATCGCGCTCTGTTTAATCGACCACTACTTTGCGGACCTCACCCTCTGGCCGACACTGCAACGTTTCGACAGCGGTTCGCTGCACGATTTTCTGCGCGAGCAAACCGGAATTGCGCTGCGCCGCAGCCAGACGCGGATCAGCGCCCGCCGCGCCCAGGCCAAAGAGTGCCAGCGCCTTGAAATCCCGAATATGTCGCCGCTGCTGTGCGTGCGCACCCTTAACCACCGTGACGGTGAAAGCAGCCCAGCGGAGTACTCCGTCAGCCTGACGCGCGCCGACATGATTGAATTCACTATGGAGCACTGAATGCACGCAGATACCGCGACCCGCCAGCACTGGATGTCCGTACTGGCGCACAGCCAACCGGCTGAACTGGCAGCCCGCCTGAACGCGCTGAACATCACCGCCGACTATGAAGTGATCCGCACTGCCGAAACTGGCCTGGTGCAGATTCAGGCGCGAATGGGCGGTACCGGCGAACGCTTTTTTGCCGGCGACGCCACGCTGACCCGCGCCGCCGTACGCCTGACTGACGGCACCCTCGGCTACAGCTGGGTGCTGGGGCGTGATAAACAGCACGCCGAACGCTGCGCGCTGATTGATGCGCTGATGCAGCAATCTCGCCACTTTCAAAACTTATCAGAAACCCTTATTGCCCCGCTGGACGCTGACCGTATGGCACGCATTGCCGCACGCCAGGCCGAAGTGAACGCCAGCCGGGTCGACTTCTTTACGATGGTTCGCGGAGACAACGCATGACCCTGGAAACCGCTTTTATGCTTCCCGTGCAGGATGCCCAGCACAGTTTTCGTCGCCTGTTAAAGGCCATGAGCGAGCCGAGCGTGATTGTCGCCCTGCATCAGCTCAAACGCGGCTGGCAGCCGCTGAATATCGCCACCACCAGCGTGCTGCTGACGCTGGCCGATAACGACACGCCGGTGTGGCTTGCCACGCCATTAAGTAACGATATCGTCAATCAGAGCCTGCGTTTTCATACCAACGCGCCGCTGGTCAGCCAGCCGGAACAGGCGACCTTCGCGGTGACGGATGAGGCGATTTCCAGCGAACAGCTCAACGCCCTTTCCACCGGCACCGCCGTTGCGCCGGAAGCGGGCGCGACGCTGATTTTACAGGTCGCCAGCCTGAGCGGCGGGCGCATGCTGCGCCTCACCGGCGCGGGCATTACCGAAGAACGAATGATCGCTCCGCAGCTGCCGGAGTGCATTCTGCACGAACTCACCGAGCGCCCGCACCCGTTCCCGCTCGGCATCGACCTGATCCTGACCTGCGGCGAACGCCTGCTGGCTATTCCGCGAACCACGCATGTGGAGGTGTGCTGATGTACGTTGCCGTAAAAGGGGGCGAAAAGGCGATCGACGCCGCCCACGCCCTGCAAGAGAGCCGACGCCGGGGCGATACCGATTTGCCCGAACTGAGCGTCGCCCAGATTGAACAGCAGCTTAACCTCGCGGTGGATCGCGTGATGACAGAAGGCGGCATTGCCGACCGCGAACTGGCGGCGCTGGCGCTGAAACAGGCCAGCGGCGATAACGTTGAAGCAATTTTCCTGCTGCGCGCCTACCGCACCACGCTGGCGAAACTGGCGGTAAGCGAGCCGCTCGACACCACAGAGATGCGTCTCGAACGGCGTATTTCGGCGGTTTATAAAGACATTCCCGGCGGCCAGCTGCTTGGCCCAACCTACGACTACACCCATCGCCTGCTCGATTTCACCCTGCTGGCAAACGGTGAAGCGCCGACGCTGACCACCGCCGACAGCGAACAACAGCCGTCGCCGCACGTTTTCAGCCTGCTGGCGCGTCAGGGGCTGGCGAAGTTTGAAGAAGATAGCGGCGCACAGCCGGATGACATCACCCGCACGCCGCCGGTTTACTATAGCGCGGCGATTTTTTTGATACCGATTTGCATTTCATTTGATACCGCTGAAAAACGCCGATACGCAACTTATTTGATACTAAATCGGCGCTTTTCTTTTGGGTTTTAGAATGAGTTTTTAAGCGCTCATTCACTCTCTTTCAAACCAGTTTTAACTGTTTGGGGTTTTGGGTAAGGCTGGACTTTGAATAGCTTTATGTTGAGGCGTTTTCTGGCCCTCTTGTTCAGAAACCGGATGTAACGAAACTGTCGGAACTTATGAACACTGGCTCTGTCGATATTAGCCCTCAGATGTTCACCTCGTTGTCCGCCTCGTTTAATGGCATTCCTGCAAATCTCGTGATACCACTCGCCATCAAGTTCATAGAATGTTGATTCATGGCTGCCTACATAATCAAAATTGCTTGCCTGATACACGACACCAAGACAGCCACAACGCTCATCTGCAAACGACTGAACCCACTGTACCTGCGGATAAAGCTGTCTGATAAGTTTGAGTGCGTAACTGATGGCCCTTGATTCGGAGTTTCTCGGCATACAGTCATGCAGCCATAACCGGTTAAGCTCCATATATTCGCGGTTCTGCGTGCCAGTTACGACGCGTGCACCATTGTTTGGATTAAGGGCATAACCCCATTGCATTACGCCAACCAGCTCCCGTTCTGAAAATATGCCCAGATGAAGGTAGGAATTATTTACGAAACGATGGCTGTAATGTTTATTGACGACGACCAGCCGGGCCAGCCAGCAACTTATTGTCTCAACCCGTAACTCACGGGAGCCATAACCGACGATATTGTCGTTATAGTGAATAAGTTCAGGCGTGCTGATGATACGGGATGTAACTTGCTTTCTGTTCCCCACGACAGGATTTCCTTGTGTATGTGGGGTGCTCTGTGGCGCTCGGAGATGTGATTTGATTGAGGGTTTTACAGCGCGGACATTTTACTTCCAGATAACTGAAACTGGCCCGTGCCAGTAACTTGTTGCAGTGTCGGCACCGTATGTTTCGATACATGGCCGCATAACCTCCTGCTTTGTTGATGATATCTTTCTCGCCTAATCGATCGACAAAAACGATCGATTCGATGTGTTTAATTGATACAACAAATAGATTGAAAAGTCATCAACAATGATTCAGGAAGGTGATTATTTACTAAAAGAAAACGAAGACTTAGGGTGTGAAAACGATCATAAAATGATCATTTTATTGACTTTTTATCCAGTGAAGGTAGGATCGCGCGTATATGTAGTATGTTTCAAATCAACAGGATACTACATAAAAGGGAAACCCAGCATAGCTGGAACTATGCTGGGTCAATCTGTAAAAACTTGCATCAATGCTTTACTTCGAGCTCGTGGCGTATCCTATGATATTCCCCGGTCTCCTGTAAAGCAGAGATATATCTGTTCAGGCAGGAAAAATAGATAAACTAACCACAGACCAAAAGTTACAGGCTGCGCGAATTGCAGCTGATATTACAATTGCAGCAATGACATCCACCAGGGGTAACTTTACCTCTTTTCATACAGCAGGTGATTCATCCGCTATGCAGTTATGGAACGCGTGCTTTTCTGATGTAATTCGTGCAATCAGCGAGTCAGTTGACCTTCGCGAACCGCAAAAATAGCGCATCTTGGGGTACACAGGATCTGCATAGCTATCCACATTGCGGTGGCGAAGTTTCGATCCTGTAATGTATCTTCATCAAGTCCTGAACGTAGCGCATTGATAATTTCTGCGCTTAATCTTTCCAGGCCTTTGGTATCAGGTTGCTTTTTATTCTTGTCCATGATTATTGTCCTCTGATTGGTATATAAAGCGCCCATGAAAATAAAACCGACAGGAGAAACTGCCGGTTTGTATTGTTACATCATGGTGCTGTCAGTTCCGGGCTGAGCCGGTTCTGGTTGCTCTGGCTGCGCGTCGGTTTTCGGTTCATTATCAGCATCACTGGCCGCTGCTGCTGGCCCAATAAGTTTTTCCAGCACCTCATCAACGTAAGTGTCGATTTGTGCCTCAAAATCCTTGCGGACCTGCGCTTTCAGCAACTTATTTACTTCACCGGAATACAGTGCCTGTTTTACCAGGTCTTCAGTGACGGTGCCTTTAATTTCTGGCATGTATATCCTCCTTATGCGGGAATAAAGCCCTGCAATCAGGGCTGGGTCGGGTCTTTTGGGAGCGGAGTTGCCTGCGCTGTTTTACTGAGTTTTTCAGCTGCTGCGTCCTCAATTTTGCGGCGAACATAATTTCTGATGGCCTTATAACCACCACTCACCAGATATAACGCACATACTGCCGTGCAGAAATACAATAAAATAAGCTGTAAAAATGTCATTATCCCTCCCAATTATTGACATGGTGTTGACACCGGTAATATCTGTTAGGTAAAAAGGTGCACTGCATTTTTTGCTTTGGATATAACGATCTTTTTGCCGCCGGTTTCTTGTTTTCCCTTACCGGCGGCATTTTTTTATCCTGCTTACGCGTTATTCACTTCCACCACGATACTGTCAATCAGTAC
>ERZ1673739.452-NODE-452-length-57649-cov-8.740476_pt1 | contig 57649 bp, 51 predicted proteins | sample MGYA00580210_ERZ1673739 | MGnify/ENA primary metagenome ERZ1673739 (study PRJEB41218, sample SAMN15661749) | gut metagenome | host: Homo sapiens | place: Canada: London | collected 2015-08-20/2019-03-30 | study: EMG produced TPA metagenomics assembly of... | reverse complement strand
AAAGTATAGTGTTTATTCGGATAATCAAAAATCAGATATAAAATTTATTATAAATATTAGTGCATCATACGCCTGCTTTTATCGGCATGGATCAGTGTCATCAGGCAGCAGTCTGTATCCCATTGCTGAAAAATACAAGCGGTGGATATGATGTGCTGTTTGAAGTGCGGGCAGCAACTATTGCACACCAGCCGGGAGACGTTTGTCTGCCCGGCGGTATGGTGGAAGAAGGCGAGGCGCCGCGGGAAGCGGCATTGCGTGAATTGCAGGAAGAATTATTATTGAACAAGGATCAGATTTGTTACCTTGGAGATACGGACAAGCTTTATACCGGAAGCAGTCTGATCATGTATTCTTTTGCCGCAGAAGTAACAGAATATCAGAATACGTTCAGTCCGACAGAGGTGGATGAGGTGTTTTGTGTTCCGTTGGAGTTCTTTTTACATACGGAGCCAAAATGTTATGTCACCTATGCGAAAGTGGAGCCCGGAGAGAATTTTCCCTATGAACTGATCTGCGGTGGACGTGAGTATAATTGGAGAAGGCGGAAGGAAGAAGTTTGTTTTTATCAGTATGAGGGACATGTGATCTGGGGGCTTACGGCAAAAATGATGAGGGCTTTCGTAAACATAGTAAAAAATCTGCAAATGTAATGCGATAAGTTTTATCATATATGTGAAAGATAGAGACTAATGGTATTAGCATGAAAAATGCAGGGATTAAAAATTTGTAAAATGAGACCGTATATAAAAAATTAAAATAGAGGATATTATATAAGTTGGGAGGTCGCGAGAGAAATCTTCCTATAAATTTCTGCCTTGTCAGTTGAAAAAAAAACAACTGCATAGTATACTTAATCTATATCTGTGCAAAAGTTTTATTATTAAGAAACTTGCAATTAAAACACAGATTTTGTAAAAGAAAAATCCCGGAAATGGCTTAAAATAAGGAGGAAACAGCAGAATGGAAGCTTACAAACAGGAGTTTATCGAATTTATGGTAGAAAGTGATGTTTTAAAATTTGGAGAGTTTACCCTGAAAAGCGGCAGAAAATCTCCATTTTTTATGAATGCAGGCGCTTATGTGACCGGTTCTCAGTTAAAGAGACTTGGTGAGTATTATGCAAAAGCAATTCATGATAAATATGGCGATGATTTTGATGTATTATTCGGACCGGCTTACAAAGGAATCCCGATCAGTGTTGTAACAGCCATCGCGTACAGCGAGTTATACGGAAAAGAGGTTCGTTACTGCTCAGATCGTAAAGAAACAAAAGATCACGGCGCAGACAAAGGAAAATTTCTTGGAAGTACTTTAAAAGACGGTGATCGTGTCGTTATGATCGAGGATGTTACCACTTCCGGAAAATCCATGGAAGAGACTGTTCCGAAGGTACGTGAGGCTGCAAATGTAGAGATCGTTGGCCTGATGGTTTCTCTGGATCGTATGGAAGTTGGAAAAGGCGGTACAAAATGTGCTCTTGAGGAAGTAAAAGATCTGTACGGCTTTGAGACAAATGCCATCGTAACTATGGCAGAGGTAGTGGAGCATCTGTACAACCGTGAGTGCAATGGCAAGGTTGTCATCGATGACACATTAAAAGCCGCCATTGACGCATATTATGAGCAGTATGGCGCAAAATAAGCATTGCGGCAATGTTTATAAATAATCATAAAAAACAAATTCGACTTTTATGCAGAGTATTGTTTGCGCTGTATATCGCCGGTCTGGTGTACTTCCTGTTTTTCGCGGATATGCTGGACCGTGTCGGAATTGAGCGCAGTTATCATTATAATGTGATTCCGTTCAGGGAGATACGAAGATTTATCGTGTATGCGGATCTTCTGGGACCGGTGGCAGTGATTTCTAATTTGTTTGGAAATATTGCTATTTTTATGCCATTTGGTTTTCTGGTCCCGATCCTGGGCAGAAAAAAACGGAAATTCTGGTTCACAGCATTGCTGGGTTTTGAATTGAGTCTGAGTGTGGAATGCATTCAGCTTGTAACAAAAACCGGCTGTTTTGATGTGGACGATATTTTTCTGAATACAATCGGTGGAATGTTGGGGTATCTGGTCTATGCGCTGATGCAGCGTAAACGGGACCGGGATGCCGATGCCAGAAGGCTGGGAGAACAGAAGAGTTAGTTTTTCCAGATATGCAGTTGGATAAAAAATAAATCATTTTTATCTGATGGATACAGATATAAGGAGGCAGCGTATGGCAAGCAACAGAAGAAAATATTTTCGCCGGACACGAAAGACCCGGATGAGGGATTTAAAATATTCCCCTACCGGGATTTTGTCTTTTTTTACAGCAATGGCGGCGCTGGCGGTTTTTTGCACTGCGGTGATCCAGTCATTTCTGGCGTCCGGTGAAGGTGGATATAAAGTAGGAGGCTTGGGATTAGTTGGACTGATCCTGGCACTTGGCGCACTGATCTGTGGCATTTTTGCAGTGAAGGAGCCGAAGATCAGACCACTGCCCCCACGACTTGGTATTGCGTTTGGCGCAGTGCTGACCGTTGGGCTTGGCGGGATGTACATATACGGTTTGATGTAGAGTTTTGATTCCAACATCATTTATATAGAAACAAATACAAAAAATGAGAAAAATGAAGAATCGGTAGGAGATTAAATAATATGGGTGATAGCGTTTGGAATGATTTTTTAGACGAGACAATCGAAGAACGATATGGACTGGTGGCAGAGCGTGTGGAAGAAATCAGCAAAGACGCTCTGGTGCCGGATCTTTACAAGGAATATTTTTCAGAGGCAGCTGCTTATCTGAAAAAGACAATGGAACTGTGCCAGATGGCAAAAGACGGAACCTTGCAGCAGCGCAGTCTGGAGATCTGCAAGGCGGATCAGGAGCAGTTATATCACCACATGCTTCCTGGTTTTTATGAAGAAAGTTATGCAAATCCGGCGTATGCAGTTGCTGTTTTTGGAGAAAAAGAAGGCGAACTGTTAAGTTTTCTGCGTGCAGAACTGGATGTGGCGATCACATATGCATTTGAAGGAAAACTGGCAGAACTGACTTTATTGCTGGAGCTGTTTGTACAGGTGTATAATTGCTTTGAGGAGGAAGATCTGCAGGAAGCAAAACAGACGATTTACTGGTATTTCCATGATTACAGTGAGGTGTTTGTGGAAAATCAGATACGGGAAATGATCGATCCGGTGGACAGTATGTACAAAAATATTATCATGAAATCAGATCTGTCTGATCTCAGTTACCTGTATCAGTATGGATTCTATATTGGAGAAAATGAACTTGGCATTGCGGCATTTTTAAATGAACTTTCTGAGGAAGAGATTCAGTCCATGGCGGATACTTATACCGAAGGATACCGCATTGGATTTGAGATTACGGGTAAGGACATTAAAAAGAAAAAGACGGTTCAGATTCATTATCAGGTTGGATTTGAGCGCATGATCCGTGCAGCCATCCGAAATTTTGAAAAAATCGGACTGCAGGCGACCATCAGCAGAGAGCCGTCATCTTCCTTCAATAACCGTGGTGGTTCCAAACGTGGTGCTTATGCGACCAGTGTAAACCGTCAGTATGATTTTGATCACAAAGAAGATAAAGCATTCTATTTTGATAAAGCCTTTGTGGAACGTCGTCTGGAAGTACTGCGTACTGTATTTGAACAGCATAAGATTCAGGCCGCAGAGCATGGCGGACCGGCTGTTCTGGAAGTGTTTGGTGAAGAACCGTTTTCACCGGAGAAAAAGGATGCTGCGATCCACTATCATGACCGCCAGCAGGAGCTGGTTGTTTATAATGCTTCCATGTCCGGTCAGATCACAAATGAGTATATCAAAGGCGAGGAACGGAGTTTTACCATCATTGCTTATCCGATTCCGGAGATTGGTGATCAGTTTAAGGAAATTTTTGCAGAGACCGTTGTGATCAACACACTGGATTATGCGAAATATCAGAAAATGCAGCAGTGCATCATTGACGTACTTGACACAGGTACAAAAGTACACATTACCGGCCGTGGCGGCAACCGCACGGATCTGACGGTAGCACTTCATCCGCTGACGGATCCGGATAAACAGACTATTTTTGAAAACTGTGTGGCAGATGTCAATATTCCGGTTGGTGAAGTATTTACTTCTCCGGTTTTGGCAGGAACAAACGGGATTCTGCATGTATCAGAAGTATTTTTGAATGGTCTGCAGTATCTTGACCTGGAGGTTGTGTTCAAAGACGGCATGATTGAGAGTTACAACTGTGGAAACTTTGCGGATGAGGCACAGAACAAGGCTTATATCCGTGACAATATTTTAATGCGTCATGAGACATTGCCGATGGGTGAGTTTGCTATCGGAACAAATACAACCGCATATCGTATGGCGAAGGAATATCAGATCGGAGCAAAACTGCCAATCCTGATCGCAGAAAAAACCGGTCCACATTTTGCTGTTGGTGATACTTGTTATTCTCATGCAGAGGATACTGCTGTATACAATCCAAATGGCAAGGAGATTATTGCCCGTGATAATGAGAAGAGTCTGCTTCGTAAGGAGGATATGTCAAAGGCATACTTTAACTGCCATACCGATATTACCATTCCGTATGATGAACTTGGTGCAATTACAGTTATCCGTCCGGATGGCAGCACTGCTGATATTATCCGTGATGGTCTGTTCCGGGTGGAAGGCGCAGAAGAACTCAACGAGCCGTTATTAAAATAAGAATGTTAAAAAAATAAGAGCGGTATGTATAGAGTTTTTTGTAGTACTGATGAATATATAATTGTATCATTAGAAAAACAAATGAAACAAGTGATATATATTAGTTGCTCTTATAAAAAATATAACAATATATAATTGGCAAATTTGCATGATTCAAGGTAAGATGTAAACAGAGTAGTAAGCCATCAGAGCAGATGAGATTTTGCTCTGGTGGTGTTATAAATATTTACATGAGGGATGAAAGGAGCACATACAAATGGCTAAAGTAGGAATTGTAATGGGCAGTGATTCAGATATGCCGATCATGGCAAAGGCAGCAGAAATTTTGGATAAATTCGGTATCGATTATGAGATGCGTATCATCTCCGCACATCGTGAGCCGGATGTATTTTTTGACTATGCAAAATCCGCAGAGGAGAAAGGCTTCAAAGTGATTATTGCCGGAGCAGGTAAAGCGGCTCATCTGCCGGGTATGTGTGCGGCAATCTTTCCGATGCCGGTGATTGGAATCCCGATGAAGACATCTGATCTGGGCGGCGTAGATTCTCTGTACTCCATCGTACAGATGCCAAGCGGAATCCCGGTAGCAACTGTAGCAATCAACGGTGGTGCAAATGCAGGTATTCTGGCAGCAAAGATCCTGGCTACATCAGATCCGGAGCTTTTAGAGAAACTGAAAGCTTACACTGAGGAGCTGAAATCCCAGGTAGTGGAAAAAGACGAGAAATTACAGGAAACCGGATATAAAAATTACGCGAAATAATCAAATCTCATACATAACGGAGGAATTCAGAATGGATTACAAAAAAGCAGGTGTAGATATTGAAGCTGGTTACAAATCAGTAGAATTGATGAAAAAACATGTAAAGGAAACCATGCGTACAGAAGTACTTGGCGGACTTGGCGGATTTTCCGGAGCATTTTCTTTAAATAAGATTAAAGAGATGGAAGACCCGGTACTGTTATCTGGTACAGACGGATGCGGTACAAAAGTAAAACTTGCATTTTTAATGGATAAACATGACACCATCGGAATCGATGCTGTTGCAATGTGCGTAAACGATATTGCATGCGCAGGTGGCGAACCGCTGTTCTTCCTGGATTACATTGCCTGCGGCAAAAACTATCCGGAGAAGATCGCTGATATCGTAAAAGGTGTGGCAGAAGGATGTAAGCAGTCCGGCGCAGCACTGATCGGTGGTGAGACAGCAGAACATCCGGGGCTGATGCCTGAAGATGAGTACGATCTGGCAGGTTTTGCAGTTGGTGTGGTTGACCGCAAAGACATGATCACAGGAAGTGGATTAAAAGATGGTGATGTGCTGATCGGTATGGCTTCCAGTGGTGTACATTCTAATGGATTTTCACTGGTTCGTAAAGTATTCCAGATGGATGAGGAAACTCTGAATACCTATCATGAAGAACTTGGAAAAACACTTGGCGAGACATTATTAGCTCCGACAAGAATTTATGTAAACGCATTAAAATCCATCCGTGAAGCTGGCGTGACAGTAAAAGCATGCAGCCATATCACAGGTGGTGGATTCTATGAGAATATTCCTCGTATGCTTATCGATGGCAAACGTGCAGTTGTTGAGAAAGACAGCTATCCGGTACCACCAATTTTTGCAATGCTTGCAAAAGAAGGCGACATTACAGAAGAAATGATGTACAACACCTTCAACATGGGACTTGGTATGATCGTTGCTGTTGATCCGGCAGACGTTGACAAGACAATGGCAGCAATCAAACAGGCTGGAGATACACCATATGTGGTAGGAAAAATCATCGATGGTGAAAAAGGAGTAGATTTATGCTAAGAATTGCAGTGCTGGTATCAGGTGGTGGCACCAATTTGCAGGCCATCATTGATGCTATTGCAGATGGAAAAATCACAAATACCGAGATCGCAATGGTTATCAGCAATAATAAAAATGCCTATGCGCTTGAGCGTGCCACAAAGGCAGGTATTCCAAACTGCTGCATCTCTCCGAAGGATTATGAGGACAGAGCTCAGTTTCACGAGGCACTGCTGGCTGCACTGGATGAGGCGCAGGTAGATCTGATCGTTCTGGCAGGATTTTTAGTAGTCATCCCGGAGATGATGATCCGGAAATACAGAAACCGCATCATCAACATTCATCCATCACTGATTCCGTCTTTCTGCGGAACTGGATATTATGGTCTGAAAGTGCATGAAGGCGTGTTAAACCGTGGCGTGAAAGTAACGGGAGCAACCTGTCATTTTGTAGATGAAGGAACGGATACCGGTCCGATCATTTTGCAGAAAGCCGTTGAGGTAAAAAATGGTGATACACCGAAGATTTTACAGCAGCGTGTCATGGAAGAGGCAGAATGGATCATTATGCCGAAAGCCATTGATCTGATTGCAAACGGCAAGGTCAAAGTAGTTGACGGAAAAGCAATTGTGGAGGAGAACTGACATGAAAGTACTGATCGTAGGAAGTGGCGGAAGAGAGCATGCCATCGCAACAAGTGTGGCAAAAAGCAGTCGCGTAGATAAAATTTACTGTGCACCGGGCAATGCAGGAATCGGACAGATCGCAGAGTGTGTACCGATCGGTGCCATGGAATTTGATAAACTGGTTGCATTTGCAAAAGAAAACCAGATCGACCTGACCATTATCGGTATGGATGATCCGTTGGTTGGCGGTGTCGTAGATGCCTTTGAGGCTGAGGGACTTCGTGTATTTGGACCGAACAAAGCAGCAGCGATTCTGGAAGGTTCCAAAGCATTTTCCAAAGATTTAATGAAAAAATACAACATTCCGACTGCAGCATATGAGAATTTTGACGATCCCGAGAAAGCGCTGGAATATCTGAAAACAGCAAAAATGCCGATCGTTCTGAAAGCAGACGGACTGGCACTTGGAAAAGGTGTACTGATCTGCAATACTTTAGAAGAAGCAGAAGCTGGCGTAAAAGAAATCATGATGGACAAGAAATTCGGTTCTGCCGGCAACCATATGGTTATTGAAGAGTTTATGACAGGCCGTGAAGTATCTGTATTATCTTTCGTAGATGGAAAAACAATCAAGATCATGTCTTCTGCACAGGATCATAAACGTGCAAAAGATGGAGATCAGGGATTAAATACAGGTGGTATGGGAACTTTCTCTCCGAGCCCGTTCTATACAAAAGAAGTAGACGAATTTTGCAAAAAATATGTGTTCCAGGCAACGGTAGATGCTATGGCAGCAGAAGGACGCACTTTCAAAGGTATCATTTTCTTTGGACTGATGCTGACAGAGGACGGACCGAAGGTTCTGGAGTACAATGCCAGATTTGGTGATCCGGAGGCACAGGTTGTCCTTCCACGTATGAAAAATGATGTTATTGACGTTATGGAAGCATGTATTGACGGAACCTTAGATCAGATTGACCTGCAGTTTGAAGATAACGCTGCAGTCTGCGTTGTTCTGGCCAGTGACGGTTATCCGGTTTCTTATGAAAAAGGATTCGAAATCAAAGGTCTGGAGAACTTTGAGAATAAAGATGGTTATTACTGTTTCCATGCAGGCAGCAAGTTAAATGAGGAAGGCAAGATCGTGACAAACGGCGGTCGTGTCCTTGGAGTTACTGCCAAAGGTGCTACTTTAAAAGAAGCCCGCGCAAATGCTTATGCGGCAACAGAATGGATTGATTTTGCAAATAAATATATGCGTCATGATATCGGTAAAGCCATCGATGAGGCATAATTTATGAAAAAAGCAGTTATTTTTGATATGGACGGTACGTTATGGGATTCTGTGGATGAAATTGTGGAATCCTGGAACAAGACCTGTCCGGAAATGCACATCCGCAGAGAACAGCTCATCGGTCTTATGGGTAAAACCATGGATTGCTTTGCCAAAGAGTTACTTGCGCAGTATGAACTGGATCAGGCGATGGAAATCATTCATGCCTGTGAGAGAGATGAAAATGAATATCTGAGTCATGTAGGAGCAAAGTTGTACGGAGATGTCCGGAAAGTATTTGAGAGCTTGCGCGACATGGGATATGAAATCGGCATCGTAAGCAACTGCCAGGCGGGATATATTGAAGTATTCCTGGAGTATTACCAGCTTGGTGATCTGGTGGCAGACATCGAGTGTTATGGCAACACACAGCAGCAGAAGGATGCGAATCTGAAAGCACTGATCGAGCGTAACCATTATGAAAAATATTATTACCTTGGAGATACCCAGGGGGATTATAATGCATGTCAGAAAGCGGGAGTTCCATTTCTGTTTGCAGCTTATGGTTTCGGAACAGTGGATGCCAAAGTTCCACAGGTGGAGAGCCTGGAGCAGTTACCGGAAGTAATGAAAAAATTATAATTGAAAAAATATGAAAAGCACTGAAAACCAATGAAAGGTATTCAGTGCTTTTTTTAGAAGAAAAAATCATTTCAAACCAAACATCACATGTGCCATTTCTGTACCAGCTTTGGTTTTGAAAATCCGATCAATAGCAGTCTGAATTGCCGGTCTGTCTGCATGATCCTCATAAAGATTGACGAGAAAATCTGCCTCTACCAGAATCTGGTAATCTAATCCATCGATATTATTGTAAGTATGATGATGTCCGATAAGATAGCAGACACGGTCAATCACCGCATCAGAATAAGTACCACATTCTGTCAGCATCTGGCGGGCAGCAGCAGGACCTTCTTTTTCCTGCAACACTCCTGCAGAACTGTGATATTTTTCTTCAGCAATTTTGATGCCGATGTCGTGGAGAATCGCAGCGGTTTCCAGAATGTGCTGTAATTCATCAGATAAATGCTCTGCGTGTCCGATCATGGATGCATAAGTATATACTTTTGTATAATGCTGGATACGGGCAGGGTCGCCGGAATAGTAGGCAAGCATTTTCTGGATCAGTGTTTCATTCATTTCAATTGTCTTATCCATTTACATAGTTATCCTTTCGCTTTCATGTTCATCACATTATAAAACTCATTCGCATTCATCAGATCCGAAGCACTTTTGATGAGACCAAGGTTTATCATAGCCTGAATCGTATTCGTACAGGACTTAGATAAGGAAAATGATACTTCGATGGAGGAGTAATAATTTGCCGGTTTATTATTCTGAGCGGCAGCATTTACCGTATTTGCCGAAGCTGCTTCGTAATCATTGGAAGTATCGGAGGAAGCTTTGAATGGTAACATATCTGTCAAATATTCCACATCTCCCGGAATCTGTCCGTAGAAGTAAAAACTGTCATAGTAAATCGGGTTATCGTCAGTATCATGGATGCCAAGTCCCGCCGGATAGTTGCCTGCAAGGATATCTGCTTTGAGTGCTTCATACAGTGTCTCAGTCTGCTGTTGGTTCAGAGTAAGATTTTCATCATGTCCGTATTCATCTACATGGCTTAAGGTGCCATTTATGAAGCTGATGTCTTCGTAATTGTAGCAGAGCAGATAACGGAGAAGATCTTCGTTTCCAATTTCCAGTTTGGAAATCTGATAAGCCGGTGTAGTGTTGTCCTTTAGTGTTGCACTTGTTACTGGAATTTCATAGCGTCGCATAATTTTACGGCCGTTTTTCAGATAATAAGTAATCTGAATGGAAGATACATAATCCCCGTCACTGTAAACAACAGAGGTGGACGTGCTGGATTTTGTGGTGCCGGAGGATGTTGCAGTTGCATATTCAGCGTTTTGTTCTTCTGAATCATTGTAGGCTGTATATTTTTGCTGATAGGAGTATGACAGATACTCCTGTTTGTGATTCAGAATATTTTTATGAATTTTTTCCAGTACTTCGAAATCAGCCGGATCCGTGTATACATGCTCGTAATCCGCGTACATATAAATAGCTGCAATCTGATCCGTTTCCGGGATTTTGCGTTCCATATGGAACGCATCACTTTTGACCAGACCGGTTCCAAGCAGGAAGAGCGCAATGCAGACGGCCCATTCCATCCAGCGCTTCCGTGAAAATACATGGAAGCGTTTTTTTAACAGCATTTCTGAAACAAAGAAACTTGCAAAGGTGCATGGAATCAGAAATACAAAAAGTGATGCTGTCATATGTGCAGTATTGTCAAAAAGCAGACTGGAGAGCAGGAAGGAAAGTCCGAAACCTCCAACAAGTGCCAGCATCCAGCGGAAACAAGGATGCAGCCAGCCAAAGGCAACCACATCACCGGTGCATTCTAACTGGCGTTTCTGATAAAATACATAAGCGAGAATTAAAAATGCCACAGCTACGAGAACGTATAGTCCAATCAGCAGTCCACCGCGCATATTGATTGTTTCCAGTGCGGTAAAATCTTCATTCATGGACCAGGTCAGGGATACATGATCCAGCAGATACAGAAACGGGGAAAGTACTGTATCCCTGGTTTCGGTCAATGTACTGCTTACCTGATCACCAAGGATTCTCATGCCGTAGCACATGGAGGAAATGATCAGTGTGGCGATGGATTTGATGCTGATATACAGAAAATTCCCTACAAAATAATAAGTTGCAGCGGCAACTGCGTGTCCCGTGAGCATACAGCAGAATACCGCGAGGGTGTAAAACAGAAAACTCATGCCTGTTATGTAAAGCAGCCAGTACAACAGATATTCCACGGACGTAATATTATTTAAAATACATACAAGCAGATTCAGCAAAAATGTGATCAGCTGCGGGATCAGCAGGAACAAAAAGCCGCTGATATAATTTGTTGCAAACAATTCACGCCGTTTTACTGGAAGTGCATGGATCATATGACAGCTTCGGGTGGAAAAAAGGTAGGAAAAAACCGTAACGGCAGCCACCAGTGCTGCAAAAAAGATGACATATGGTTCCAGATTTCCACTGATGCATTCCAACATGGTTGTCAGGCGATTTGTGGCTGAAGGGGCAGCATAGTCCAATTGCTTAAAATTCATGTAATTGCGGGTGTTCAGGAACATCCGTATGGTCATGTTAAAAAACAGATACGCAAGGTAAACCGCCCAGACCGGCCAGAACCGGGTCATATTTTTACGGAATATCGTTTTATTAAAACAGGATGTCTTTGATTTCATAATTCTTTCCTCCCATTTCATAAATAAAAATTTCTTCCAATGTAAGAGGAAGGATATCGATCAGCATCGGATGTGTCTGCTCCAGTATCATTTTGGCCTGCTCCGGATTGCCTTTTACGATCAATGTGTATACACGACCGGTGTTGGACATGTGTAAAATCTCAAAATCTTTCGGCAGCGTTGGCATGCCTTCCTGAAATGCCATCTGAATTTTGGACACATTTCCCTGCAAATCGGAGAGAGAGCGCTCCACAATGATCTTGCCCTGATGCATGATGCCTACATGGTCGCAGACATCTTCCAGTTCACGCAGATTGTGGGAAGAAATCAGGATTGTAGTGCGGTTTTCGCTTGCCTTAGACAGTATGATACTCCAGATCTGGCGGCGCATCACCGGATCAAGACCATCCATAGGCTCATCCAGGATCATCAGCTCCGGCATGGCGCAGATAGAGAGCCAGAAGGCCACCTGCTTTTGCATACCTTTGGAAAGCCGGCGGATGGCACGTTTGGTATCAATATTCGGGAAAAATTCCTGCAAGCGCTCAAAAAGTCCGGAATCAAATTTTTTGTAAATGCCCTGATAAAACTGCTTCATTTCCAGTGTATTTGCCTGGAAAAAATAGAACATGTCATCCGGGATATATGTGAATTTGATTTTGGCCTCCGGATTGTCATATACTGGCAGACCGTCAATGAGGATGGATCCGCTGTCTGGGCGGTAAATTCCGGTGAGATGACGGATCAGAGTGGATTTCCCGGCACCATTTGGACCAACGAGACCGTAAATGGTTCCTTTCGGGACGTGCAGACTCATGTCATCCAACGCTTTAAATCCATGGAATGTTTTGGTAATATGTTCTGCCTGGATCATGCCTGAATCCTCCTTCCTGATAAAGAAAGAATGCGGTTCGTGAGCTCATTTACCGGCATGGACAGATAGAGAAGCTCAGACACAATCTTATCAAATTTTGGCAGCAGTTCCTGCTGACGGAGCTGGTTGGTCTGATCCACTTCTGCAACAAAGGTGCCTTTTCCGGACAACGTATAGATGTAACCTTCGCTTTCCAGTTCCCGGTAGGCACGCTGGATCGTATTTGGATTGATCGCCAGCGAAGCTGCCAGTTCCCGTACGGAAGGAAGCTTTTCATCTTTTTTCAAAGCACCGCTGACCACAAGCTGCCGTACATTATCTTTTATCTGCTGATAAAAGGGGCGCGTATCGCGGTAATTTAACTGTATCATAGAAGTCTCCTTTTAAATAAAAATAGACGAACGGTGTCAGCTAAATAGCAGCTGGAGTATCTATATAAATTTATATAGAAAACGTCGCAGATGGCATTTGGCGTACTAACCGTGTTAATACAGTTAATATAGCATGCATATGGGGGACATACAAGAAAGAAGCGCAAAAGAAAATCTTAATTCTTTCGAAAGAAAGACATTTGTCAGGAAAGAAAAAAATGATGCATTAGACAGATACAAAGGTAGGGGAGAAAAAGAGCAGGTGATGCCTCACCTGCTCATGCGACTTTTTATGATAATTAATCTTCTTTTTCCAGTTCTGCAACAATGTCATTTAACATCTGTAATACATTGTCCTCACCTACATTTTCAAAGTGTTCGGAAATGGATTCCAGTCTATCAAAAAAGCTTGGCTTTCTTTCTCCTGTCTGTGTGTCACAGGAAGAACCACAGCTGTGGCAATTACCTGTACATCCGCCAATAGTATTTTCTGCCATATGAATTACCTCCTTAAAATGTGAATCGAATGATTCTGATGGGTTCAGTATACTATAATATTCTCCGCGTTTCTATAGAAAAAATGTGAATTCATAGAAAATTAATAGAGTTTATCTGGCAGGCTTATTTTAGGTTGAGAAAAACCGCAAAAAAAGGTATAATAAAACACATAATTCGGGAAAAAATCCCGCTGCCCAAAAAGCATTTTATAGATAGAAAATTGTACCGAATCATCTATCTGATAAAAGGACTCCGTGCAAATGATGTACACTTGCACGAGAAGAATGATGTTTATTTTGGCAGATTTTGAGAAGGAGTTTTTTATTATGAGAGCAAGTGGTATTTTACTTCCGGTAAGCAGTTTACCGTCAAAATATGGAATCGGATGTTTTTCAAAAAGTGCCTTTGAATGGATTGATTTTCTGCAGGAAAGCGGCCAGACATTCTGGCAGATCCTGCCACTGGGACCGACCAGTTACGGAGATTCTCCGTATCAGTCATTTTCTACTTTTGCGGGAAATCCGTATTTCATTTCTCTGGAAGAACTGATCAAGGAAGGACTTCTGACCAGAGAGGAATGTGAGGCAGCGCAGCTTGGTACAAATCCGTCTTATGTGGATTATGGGAAACAGTATGAAAACCGGAATCCGTTGTTACATAAAGCTTATGAGAACAGCAAAAAACGGGAAGATGAAGAGTTCCTGAAATTTGAGGAAGAGCAGAAGGAATGGCTCCCGGATTATGCACTGTTTATGGCATTAAAGGATGTGCATGACAAGCAGGCATGGAGTACCTGGGAAAAAGAACTGATTCAGAAGGAGCCGGATGTTCTGGCAAAATACAGGGAAGAACTTGCAGATGAGATCTGTTATTATGAATATCTGCAGTACTGGTTTTTAAAACAGTGGCTGAAAGTGAAAAAATATGCCAATGAGCGTGGTATCAGGATTATTGGTGATATTCCGATTTATGTGGCTTTCGACAGTGCAGATGCATGGATGAATCCGGAATTATTTGAATTTGATGAAGATATGAACCCAATCGAAGTGGCAGGATGCCCGCCAGATGGATTTACTGCAGACGGACAGCTCTGGGGCAATCCAATCTATGACTGGGAATACCACAAAAAGCAGAACTTTGCATGGTGGATCCGCCGTATCAAACACTGTGAAGTATTGTATGATGTGGTTCGAATCGACCATTTCCGTGGTTTCGATGAATATTATACGATTCCATACGGCATGACAAATGCCCGCATCGGGGAGTGGAAAAAAGGACCGGGTATCGCACTTTTTAAAGAAGTAAAAAAACATGTGAAAAACATCGAGATCATTGCAGAAGATCTTGGCTATATGACACAGTCAGTCCGTGATCTGGTGGCTGAAACCGGTTATCCTGGCATGAAGGTATTACAGTTTGCCTTTGGCGGTGGCAGTGACAACGAATATCTGCCACATAACTATACCCAGAATGCTGTTGTATACCCAGGAACTCATGATAATGAGACTTTGATGCAGTATCTGGACTGTGCGCAGGATCATGTGCGCAATCACATCCGGGAATATATGAACCGTCCGCATGCTTCAAACGGGGAACTAGGTGAAAATCTGATCTGGATGGCAATGTCCAGCGTTGGAAAATACTGTATTGTTCCGATTCAGGACTATCTTGGCCTGGGAAAAGAAGCCCGGATGAACTTTCCGTCCACCCTTGGTCATAACTGGGAGTGGCGTGTGCGCAAGGAGCAGCTGACACATGATCTGGCTGGTAACATTGCGCATATGACAGGATTGTCCTATCGCTGGAGAATCGATCCGCCGAAAAAAGAAGAGAAAGAAGCAGAAAAATAATGGAGTTAAAACGACAAAACCATGAATTTCCACCAGTGTATGATGAAAATTCTGAAATACTGATCCTGGGTAGTTTTCCGTCGGTGAAGTCCAGAGAAATGCAATTCTTTTATGGACATCCGCAGAACCGTTTCTGGGAAGTCATGGCGCAGGTTTTGGATGAGAAGGTTCCGCAGACTATTCCAGAGAAAAAAGAAATGCTGCTGCGGCATCATATCGCCCTGTGGGATGTGATCGCAAGCTGTGACATTGCGGGATCCAGTGACAGCAGTATTCGAAACGTGGTGCCAAATGATCTGGCATATATAATAGGTAGAAGCCAGATTACGAAGATTTATGCAAATGGGGCAAAATCAAAACAGTTGTATGACAAGTATCTGGCAAAAGAGTTGGGGATTGAAGCAGTGCAGCTGCCATCTACCAGTCCGGCGAATGCGGCTTACAGCGTGGAGCGGTTGTTGGAATATTGGCAAAATATAAGAAAAATTTAGAGGATGATCTAGGCTGTCCTTTGGAATATGGACTGGCAATTTTTGGTGGCAAATGGAAATCACGGATTATCAGGGAAGGGGTATCGCTGGCAAAATGATTGAATATATGAAAGAAAAATACAAGGATTTCATGTATATCGAAGGAATGCCGGAAGATAAAAATAATGTGCCATTCTACGAAAAACATGGATTTTCCAGAAAATTCAGTCCATTCATCGTAATTCCCATCAGCAGTTTTCCAACCTGCTCAATAGAGATCTTATAATTACTGCACACCCAGTTCTCCAGAATCCCGATCACTCCATTTGCCAGATATGCGTAGGAATAGTCCAGCATCGTTGCATCTGCATTCGGATAAAGTTTCTGCCAGACACGCATACTGTTGTCATATCCCAGATACATCAGCTGTCTGATAAAGGAAGAATCTCCATGCGGTCCGATCAGTACCTGACAGAGATCACGGTTCTGATCAATGAGATGCAGGATATCATCAAACCAGTTGTCATTTCCAAGAGTTACCACAATATTTTCAAACAATTCATTCTGAATCTGCGTCAGAAGTGCATACACATCCTCATAATAAGAATAGAAAGTACTGCGGTTGATATCTGCCATTTTACAGATATCCGTTACTGTGATCTTATTTAAAGGTTTCTCTTTCAACAGGTCAAAAAGTGCCTGTCGAATCACCGATTTCGTATATTTTGTGCGGCGATCTGTTGCCATTTTCTTCTCCTCTCCTTCAGTCAATCTGTCTGGAAACTGTTAATTATCCAACAAAGTCAAGAAAAAGTGTGGGATAATTGACAGAAAAAATCAAATTGACGGTTGATATTTAACTTAAGTTGATTATAATATACAAGAGTTAAAAATGCAACATGTGTTGTCAAAGACACGGATGTCGTGTAAGAAACATATGTTAAAGAACAGGCACATTTTTACAATTGTAAAAAGTAGTAGTTGCCTGTTTGGAGAATTTGTTTATAGTAAGAAACAAGTAAATATTTAACCAATGAAGCTACGTGGTAGTTATTTGGTTATGAACAAGTAGTGATAGTGGATTGCAAATATCCGCTGACTGATGGCTAAGGGAATAGGAAAGGAGAGCATATCGTGGCAAGTTTATCACATACTATGCAGAGAAAAGCGTTCAGCGCAGCAATTGATGTTGCTTTAAAAAGACTGAACAAAGACAGAGAAAAAGGATTACTTCAGATCATCGATCTGGCTCAGAGATTTATGGGTGATAATTTCAAACCGGAAGCATATGAAGGTGCAAGAAAAATCGTTCAGAATCCAGATCACAAATGGATGAAATTCGTCAATACCATGCTGGATGAGTTAGATCCGAACGTGGCAAAAATGACAGCATTAAATCTTGGTTTTGAAGCTGCTTTCTATGGTACAAAAACAATTCGTAAAATGCGTGAGGTTCACCACTGCAATATCCCGTGGCTGATTCTTATGGATCCGACAAGTGCATGTAACTTAAGATGTACAGGATGCTGGGCAGCAGAGTATGGTTACAAACTGAACCTTACATACGAAGAGTTAGATGATATTGTAACTCAGGGTAAAGAACTTGGTATCTACTTCTACATGTTTACAGGCGGAGAACCGCTGGTACGTAAAGCAGATATTCTCAAACTTTGTAAAAAACATCATGATGTAGCATTCCACAGCTTCACAAACGGAACACTGATCGACGAAGAATTCTGTAAAGAAGTTCAGAAATTAGGAAACCTTTCCTTCTCTCTGAGTCTGGAAGGATTTGAGGAAGCAAACGATGGCCGTCGTGGTCAGGGTATCTTCCAGAAAGTTCTTGGAGCAATGGATCTGATGAAACGTTATGGTCTGTTCTTCGGAACATCTGTATGTTATACAAGAAAGAATATGGATGCAGTTACATCAGACGAGTTCTTTGATCTGCTGATCGAGCACGGATGCCGCTATTCCTGGTATTTCCACTATATGCCGGTTGGAAACGAAGCTGATGTAGAACTGATGCCGACAATGGAGCAGCGTGAGTACATTTACAAACGTATCCGTGAGGTTCGTGCTTTCGAAGGCGGAAAACCAATCATGCTTATGGACTTCCAGAATGACGGAGAGTTTGTAGGCGGATGTATCGCCGGTGGACGTAACTACTTCCACATCAACGCAAACGGAGATGCTGAGCCATGCGTATTCATTCATTACTCAGGAGCAAACATCCGTGAGAACACATTACTTGAGTGTCTGCAGCAGCCATTATTCATGGCATACAGAGATAACCAGCCGTTCAACGACAACATGCTCCGTCCGTGTCCGATGCTTGAGAATCCGGAAAAACTGCAGGAGATGGTTCGTGAGACCGGTGCAAAATCTACAGATTTACAGTCACCGGAGAGCGCAGAGCACCTTTGCGGAAAATGTGAGCCATACGCAGCAGAGTGGAAAGAGCATGCTGATAAAATCTGGGCAGAGCATCCATTCGTAAAGAAAGGATACAAGAACTACAAGAGTGAGATTGAAGGAACTGACGCAAACTAAGGACAGACTTACAGGAGGAATTGAAAGATGGACGTAAAACATGCTGCAGCTAGAAAGTCATTTGAACTGGCTTTTTCAGGAGTTTATAAATACATCAACAAAAACAAAGAAGAGAATCTGGTTAAACTGATGAACCTGGCACATAAAATAGCAGGAAAAAACTTCCCACAGTATTTCTGGGATAATGCAAATGAGGTTCTTTGTGATCCGGAGCAGAAATGGACGCAGATGATTTATGATGCTTTAGAGAGACTTCATCCAAACATTGTAAAACAGCACGTATTAAACATGGGCTTTGAAGCTGGTCTGACAGGTTTCAAGAAAGTAAAAGAGAACCGTGAAAAATACGGATGTAACGTGCCGTGGGTTATCCTGATGGATCCGACCAGCGCATGTAACCTGAAATGTACAGGATGCTGGGCTGCTGAGTATGGTCATCAGCTTCAGTTAAGCAATGAAGAACTTGACAGAATCATCACAGAAGCAAAAGAGCTTGGTATCCACTTCTTCGTATTAACCGGTGGTGAGCCGATGGTTCGTAAGAAAGATATCCTGATGCTTGCTGAGAAACACAACGATTGTGCATTCCACATCTTCACAAACGGAACTCTGATCGATGAGGAACTCTGTAAAGAAGTACAGAGACTTGGTAACTTATCTTTCGCATTGTCTGTAGAAGGATATGCAGAGACAAACGATGACCGTCGTGGACAGGGTGTATTTGAGAAAGTTATGCACGCTATGGATCTGATGAAAGAGCATGGCCTGTTATTCGGTACATCTATCTGCTACACAAGCAAAAACTATAAAGTAGTTACATCTGATGAATTCCTTCAGATGCTGGTAGATAAAGGAGCAATCCTTTCCTGGTTCTTCCACTATATGCCGGTAGGAAAAGATGCAAGTACAGATCTGCTTTTGACACCGGAACAGCGTGAGTACATGGTAAACCGTGTTCGTTTCGTTCGAAGTAGAAAATGCCCGATCAAACTTTTCACACTGGATTTCCAGAACGATGCTGAGTTTGTAGGCGGATGTATCGCCGGTGGTAAGAACTACTTACACATTAACCCAAATGGAGATGTAGAGCCATGTGTATTCATCCACTACTCCAATGTTAATATCAAAGAGCATTCTCTGCTTGAGTGCTTACAGCAGCCATTGTTCATGCAGTATCATGATAATATGCCGTTCAATGACAACCAGTTGCGCCCATGCCCGATGCTTGAGAATCCGGAGATGATCAAGAAGATGGTAGAGGCTTCCGGAGCTCATTCTACTGATATGCAGGCAGAAGAGCCGGTTGACAGCCTGATCGCAAAGACCATTCCATATGCAGAGAACTGGAAACCAGTTGCTGACAGATTATGGAAAGAGCGTCAGGATGAAGTTGCTGAAGCAAGAAAAGAGCGTTTTGAAAAATATGGTGAGTAATCATCTTTAAAGATTGCTTTAAAAACGAATACAGAGAAGGTACAGTGCCTCTGAGAGGTATTGTACCTTCTCTTTTCCTATAAAAAATGCCCAGCCCCGAAGGACTGAGCATTTTATTAGTTATGATATTTTTTAACCTAACAGCAGTAAGCTGAATACCAGTGTGAACAGCGCTACTGTCTCAACAATACCAACTACGATGAAGTAGTTCGCAGTACCCTTACCGGTTGCTCCGAGAGCGTCTGCAGCTGCAGCTGCGCATTTACCCTGGAATAATCCGGAAAGTCCGATTGCAAGTCCGCCAAAGAGACCGACACCAAGTGCCAGACCAGCGTCTGCACCACCTGCTACTGCGGATTTGATAAAGTTCATAAGAAGGAATCCGTAAATTGTCTGTGTCAGCGGTGCACCGGAAAATGCGATCATGATGAACGGTGCTGCTTTACCGCTTGCGTAACACTTTTTCCAAGCTCCTACTGATGCCATTCCGGCAAATCCTGCACCAAATGCAGATCCTGCTGCTGATAAACCAAGTGCGGCTGCCATACCTATAAATGCGATATTCATAATAATTCTCCTTTTTTAATACTGTTTTTATTCAAGAATGCTTTTTACATTCCTGTTACGGGATACACGTCATGCAATCTATGACATAATCCGTAAGTGCATCTTTTGCAAATACACTATTTTTTTATCTTTTCGTTAACTTTAAATGGTTCGTATGCAATTCCTGTCCACTCCAGACCGGCCTGACCGGAAAACTCTAATACGTTCAGACGAACGCCGTGTACAACAACGGAAAGGAAACACATGATAATGTTCAGTCCGTGTCCAATCAGTACAACAACTATGCCGAGAATGATGAGCGGTCCGTGGAAGCCTGCAGCAATACCGTTAAAACTCTGGGAGATGGCAAATCCTGCCATACCTACCGCAAACAGACGGATGTAACTCATTACGTTACCAAAGCAACTGATCGTATTTAAGAATACGGTAAATGCATCTCCAAGACCTGCTTTCAAGCCCTGACCGATTGTTTTGTCCGGTGCCATACCACCGAAGAGAACAACAAGGATAAATGCAATACCTACCATACCAAAGATCGGTTTGATATTAAGCTTCTGTCCGATAACCAGATACAGAGATAACAGATACATGCCGATGACTGCCACCAGCCAGCCAAGGTCTGCCACCCAGCTTAAGTTCTTCTCGCTCAGTTTCTTTTTGATGGAAATGAGACTTCCCAGTGCCATCTGGATTGCTCCGATGGTGAAAGAGAACTTCATGATGGCGTTCTGCTGTGTGGTGGCAGATACACCGAAGTAATCCGGGTAGTTTGCAAACTGAGGAATGACCAGAGCCTTCAGGAAAGGCACATGCATTGCTTTTTCCATACCAAACCATGTACCCGTGACGGCACCCCACACGATGGTTGCAATGGAGAGAACCAGTAACAGGTAAGTTGTAGTATTAAATTTCTTTGTTTTTGCTACCAGAGCGATCGTTGCAATCAGGATCAGACAGCCGTATCCGGCATCACCGATGATCATTGCAAAGAACAGGGTGAAAAACAGGAAAAACCAGAGGGAGATATCAGACTCCCGATAGCCCGGGAGGATTCCAAGGATATCAAATACCGGCTGGATCAGCCCGGACACTTTTCCGTATTTTACTTTGGTAGGAATCTCTGCGTCATCTTCTGACACATCATCCATGGCCCATGCCCATTTATGCTCTGTTGCTGCAGCTTTGAATTTCGGAAGATCTGACTCCGGAAGATATCCGGAAATCCATACAAAATTTTCATCACTTTCTGCTGTTTCACTTGCAGAAGAATAGTTTTCTGCATTTTGCGCTTTCAGCATCTGAACCTGAAAACTTGCATCATAGATGCTGGATTTTTTGAGTGTTTCTTCACAGGTGCCGATTTCAGTCTGGCAGTGTTCAATCTGCGCTGTCAACGCATCGATGCCTTTTTCCGGAAGGGTAAATTCCGCTGCAGGAATCGTAACCGGCAGTGTTCCCAGAACTGCAACCGTGTGCATCTTGTCAACCGGTGTCAGTGCGATCATTTTGATCTCCGGATCCTGCAGTGCCATCTGGTATTCATTTTTGCCCAGACGGTAGAAGTGGAGATCATATCCATCTTCTCTGACACGTTTTACATCTTCCGGTGAAAATTTACCCCATGCTTTGATACGTTCAATCTCGGCATTAGCAGCACTGATTTCCTGTTCCAGTGAGGATTTTTTCTCTAATGCGGATAATACATTCTGATACATTTCCTCAAATTCGGAATCTGAGAGAACCGGTACCGTTTCTTTGTTTTTGCCATTTTTATCCGGCGCATAGTCCGTCAGAGTGGCAGCTGTCTTGGAAAGCGTTGTAAAGTGTTCTGCAACTGCACGGTCCGGATTTTTCTTTTCTGCCAGATGCAACAGCCCTAAGGATCGAAGTCCGTCGAGCATCTCATCTTTTCGGGAGACGGATGACACGACGCAGACCATTTTCATTTTCTCTATCATTGTGCCGCCTCCACTAATTTTTTCTTTGAAATCTTTCCGCGGACAACAGCTGCTGTCTGCTGATCTCCAAGGAAGACACCAATCATACGGATATTTTCCTTGGCTTCCGGAATCTTGACTTTTTCAAACAGGTTGACACGCTGGGAAGTAGAGCGTAACTCTTTTTCCAGAAGCGCTTCCTGTTTGCGCAGTGTTGATACCAGAGCATCCAGACGTGCGATCTCACGGAGTTTTATAATAGCAGTGTCCACCCACAGAGGATAGTCGTCCACATCGTAATCGATGTCTTTGAAGGTCAGCTCCTGAAAGGCAGGAACTGTGACACCGGCGATGTTCTCATTCTTACAGATGACGGTATCCGGCTGTACCAGGTGATCGAGTTTTTTGCTTTCATCGAATATCTCGTTTTCGGCAAATACTGCAACCCAGTCATCCAGGTCACCGATCATCTGAGCACGCTCGACTTCCTTCTGGTCCAGATCAGCTTTTGTCTTCATAATGACAGCCTGCAGCTGCTGTTTTTTCAACTGCAGGGTAGGAAGATAACGCTGATACTGTTTCAGGTGGTCTTTCTGCACCTTCTGCTCATTTTTTGTAAGTTTGATAGCCATCAGCTGCTCCTTTTATTTTAATGCTTCTTTGTTTGGCCATCTCTCCTGCAGAAGACTTGTCTTCAAACCGGTTTCATTTGGATCGAAGCACTCTGCAAGGATTTCCCAGCCAAGATCAAGTGCATCCTCAAGTGGAATGTTTACACTGAGGTCCATAAGTTTTGTCTCGAAAAGCTCACCGTATTTCAGAAGCTTTTCATCCCAGTCACTCATAAGGAATCCCATGGATTTCTTCTCAAGAGCTTCTTTATATTGAGAGTAAAGACGGATCATACCATCCATGAGAGCACGGTGGTCATCTCTGGTCTTTCCGTTTACGTTCTGTTTCAGACGGGAAAGAGATCCGAATGGCTCAATGTGTCCGTTTTTCAGATAATACTGACCTTCTGTGATATAACCGGTGTTGTCCGGTACCGGGTGAGTAACGTCATCACCAGGCATTGTGGTAACACCAAGGATCGTGATGGATCCGGCACCTTCGATATCAACGGCTTTCTCGTAACGGGAAGCCAGACAACTGTACAGATCACCCGGATAACCACGGTTGGAAGGTACCTGTTCCATAGTGATGGCCATCTCTTTCTGTGCGTCGGCGTAGTTTGTCATATCGGTAAGAAGTACCAGTACTTTCTTTCCGTTTAAAGCAAACTGCTCTGCAACAGCAAGGGCCATATCCGGAACCAGTGTACACTCAACGGTCGGGTCAGAAGCGGTATGGATAAACATAACCGTATGGCTCATGGCACCGCCTTTTTCCAGGGTATCACGGAATGCAAGGTAATCGTCATATTTCAGACCCATGCCACCTAAAACGATAACATCTACTTCTGCCTGAAGTGCGATACGGGAGAGCAGTGCGTTGTATGGCTCTCCGGAGATAGAGAAAATCGGAAGTTTCTGACTCTCTACCAGTGTGTTAAATACGTCGATCATCGGGATACCGGTACGGATCATATTTTTCGGTAAAATACGTTTTGCCGGATTGAAGGACGGTCCGCCGATCGGAATCATATTTTCCGTCAGCGCCGGGCCGTGGTCTCTTGGAACACCGGCACCGTCAAATACTCGTCCCAGCAGGTGATCGGAGAAGGAAACCATCATAGGTCTGCCAAGGAAGCGGACCGGATCACTGGTTCCGACACCCTGTGCACCTGCAAATACCTGAAGGGATACCAGGTCTTTATCAAGTTTGATAACAGTCGCGTAACTGTCACCTACGAGAGCAAGGTCGCCCAGACGGACATCTTTTGCTCTGACAGTAACTACGTTACCGACAATTGATTCTATTTTTGTATATACTTTCTGCACTCTAAAATCCTCCTACTCAACAGCTTTTGATTTGTAGAATTCTGAGATTTTCTTTTCCTGTTCGTAGAATTCCGGTGATTCGAATTCTGTACCGTGCCAGTCAAGGAATTCCTGTCTCAACTGGTTGAAGAAACCTCGGATCTCGTTTTTGTCATCCAGATCATAGGATGCCATCAAAGCATCGTAAAGGATGCCGAATTCTTCACGCTGTCTGTCCGGAGAGCATGCTGCATCGATCGGATCGAAGGAGTTCTGCTGCAGATATACGGAATCGAGAAGTTCGCCCTTCTGATAAATAATGTAGTCTTCGGCGGAAGTTCCTTCCTCACCGACTACTTTCATCATCTGGTTAATCTCATTTCCTCTGTGCAGAATAGAACGGGCTTCTTCCACCCGGGCCATATCGACTACGCCGTCATATTTGGACCAGGAATCCATCGGATGGATCGCCGGGTATTTACGAGCATCGGAACGCTCTCTGGAAAGTCCGTGGAAAGCACCAACTACCTTCAGGGTTGCCTGTGTAACCGGTTCCTCGAAGTTACCACCTGCCGGTGATACGGTACCACCGATGGTAACGGATGCGATCTTGCCGTTTTTCAGTCTTACTTTACCTGCACGCTCATAGAAAGAAGCAATGGTGGACTCAAGGTAAGCCGGGAATGCCTCTTCACCAGGAATCTCTTCCAGACGTCCGGACATCTCACGCATGGCCTGTGCCCAACGGCTGGTGGAATCTGCCAGAAGCAGAACATCCAGTCCCATCTGTCGGTAATACTCAGCCAGAGTTACGGCTGTGTAGCAGGAAGCCTCTCGTGCGGCTACCGGCATGGAAGATGTGTTACAGATGATGATAGTACGTTCCATCAGGGATCTGCCTGTCTTCGGATCTTCCAGTTCCGGGAACTCTTTTAAGATCTCTACAACCTCGCCGGCACGCTCACCACATGCGGCTACGATTACGATATCGGCCTCACCGTTTTTTGCCTCCATATGCTGAAGCACTGTTTTACCTGCGCCGAACGGTCCGGGAACACAGAAAGTACCGCCTTTTGCTACCGGAAGGAAAGAGTCGATACAACGAATCTGTGTTACCAGAGGTTCGTCCGGACGAAGTCTTTCATCGTAGCATTTTACTGCCTGTTTGATCGGCTGGGAGATAACCATACTTAAGTTTTTCTCCTCACCGTTGCCATTTTCAATGACACAGATGGTTGCTCTTACATGGTAAGAACCTTTTTCTTTGATGGATTTTACTTTCCAGTCATGGCCTTTTAAAGTAAAAGGAACCATGATCTCATGGGTGAATAATCCTTCCGGAACACTTCCGATGGAGTCGCCGGCCTCTACAGCATCACCGACTTTTACGGATGGGGTAAATTCCCATTCTCTGTCCGGGATCGGATCGAGGTATACGCCTCGCTCAAGGAAGAATCCGCACTGCTCGGCCAGATCCGGCAACGGATTCTGCAGACCGTCAAATACCTGTGTGAGCAGACCCGGTCCAAGTTCTACGCTCATCAGTTCACCGGTAAATTCTACTGGGTCTCCGACTTTAATGCCGTTTGACATCTCGTAGATCTGCATGCTGGCTACGCCGTTGTTGATTCGGATAACCTCGCCTTTTAAGCGTTTTCCGTCAACAAGGATATAACCAACTTCATTTTTATGAACGGCACCTTCGAAACTTACGTTTGCCAGGTTCCCGTTAATACCAGTTACATATCCTGTTACTGTTTCCATTCAATTTTCTCCTGTTATTAATAGTTTTCCGTTTGATCAGCCAGGGTAGTTAAGCAATCCTATAACTGATAAACGCGCTGCTGCACCTGATCAAAAAGACGTTTGAATTCTTTTTTGCCCTTTTCCTGTACAAAACAGTTCTGGCGCTCCAGCAGTTTCAATTTCACCGCATACCCAAAGAGATAGACATCGTCAAAGGTATGCAAACCTACCAGGGAATCAAGATTTTCAAATTCGTAATCCAGCAGGATTTTTTCTGCTTCCAGCGGATTCTTTGCCGCCAGCACCGTTCCCACTACCTGAGAGAGCACGGAATCCTTATCGTAGGATTTCAGATAAGCCCGTCCGAGGTTTGCGCTTCTCTGCGCGTTCAGCTCACTCATCAGATTGTTGTAAAAAACTGCCCAGTCTTTCAAGAGTGGTCCTTCATCAGAGGAGAGGGTGAGATTACTTAAAAATTCGTATTTTGATTCGCTTACATTTGACTGGCACATGCCAAGAAATTCTTCATAAGAAAATGGCATATCACCGTCGGTCTTAAGGTCCGGCAGGCTGGATATCAAATAATAATATGAAGCCATAAGCACCTCCTGCTAGAAATCAAGATTTCTGAAGTATGGCATCAGCATCTGCATGATCTCATCATCGGAACAGTCAAAATATCCGGAACCGTCTTTTGCTGCCAGTCGGAATCCTGCGCGGACACCTTTTGCCGGTTTGATCTCAAGTCCGTTTTTGATTTCTTCTGCAAGTTCTGCTTTCAGTGAATCACTTACCTGTGCAACTTCTGCGGTATAATTTTCTACCCCTTCGTCTGCGATGGCTGCCTTGATCAATTTACCAAGTGCGGCATCAGAAAGACTATCTTTAACCTTTGCGGAAAGAATCTTCTCAAATTCGGCTTTCACCTCAGTCTTAAATGCAAGCATCGCATCTCTTTTTGCCTGCTCGGCACTGAGTGCAGCACTCTCTTTTAGAATACTGATTTCTTTTTCAGAAGCTTCCTGTATACTTTTCGCTTCAGATTTCGCATCTGCCACGATGGCGTCTGCTTTTTTCTTAGCTTCTGTAATAATTGCCTCTGCCTCGGCATTTGCTGCATCAATTCCGTCTTTGCGGATGGAGGAAACTAAGTCTTGAATCTGTAATTCCATATGTTCACTTCCCTTCTTCTTTTATACATTGTACTGAATAAAATACAATTTAGAAAATATTATAATATACTCTTGTTCGACATGCAAGCATTATTTCCGATTGTTTAAAATTAAATAATCTTGCCAGTTATTATGCCCAAAATTGAACATATTTTACAAAAAGTATGCATTTTTTTAAGTGCGCTTTTTGTACTTGCTTTTCTTGTGTAATGATGTGAGCGTATGTTATACTTTACTCTATGAAAGAAAATGAAGAATTAAAACGGCGGGTGCTGGATCTGGCAAACCGTTGTTATCAGCAAAATATTTATACGTTTTCCGGATTTTTAAATGCGGCAGAAGTGTCGGATGTGTATGCCATGGAGCGGGAGCTTGACTTTGTGCCATGGAAGCTGTTCGGAGGAACAGAAGGCTGTGAGCGGCAGATGCTGCGCTTTGGCTCAGAAGAAACGCTGGGATATGAGGAGGCATATCCTATCAGTTGCGTGGTGATCCGTCCTTCGGCACCGAAATTTGCCGAGAATTTAAGTCACAGGGATTTCCTTGGTGCATTGATGAATCTTGGAATAGAGCGGGATGTTCTTGGTGATATTATTGTCAGGGACGCTACGGGTTATGTATTCTGTGAGGATACGATGGCGGCCTATCTGGCAGAACATATCACGCAGGTGCGGCATACGTCCATGACCACAGAGGTGACAAAGGATTGTCCGGAACAGGCATCACCGAAACTTGCCGAAGAAGAATTTGTCGTCAGTTCCAACCGCTGCGATGCAGTTGTCGCAAAGGCGTACAAGCTGTCACGTACCCAGAGCACAGACCTTTTCCGCACAGGAAAAATATTTGTAAATGGAAGACAATATGACCGGAATAGTGGTATACTGAAAAGCGGAGACATTGTGTCCGTGCGTGGATTTGGAAAATTCATATTCCGTGGCTTTTTGCAGGAAACAAAGAAAGGCAGGATCCGTGTCGGTATTGCCAGATATGCGTAAGTGTACACAATTGATCTGGTATAAATATCAGAAATATGTCAGTATATAGTGACCTGATAAGGGTTGTTATGCGAGAAAGTAAAAAAACAGGGATGTAATAAAATCTATGAGTAAAGAAGAAAAAAAGCAGTTAAAAGCTGAGAAAAAACAGCAGAAAGTGCAGGAGAAGCAGGCACGGAAAGAAGCCCGTTCTGCTTATAAAGAAACAAAGGGAAACAAGAATCGGGAAATCAAGTGGGGAAAACTGGATAATACCGCACATTTATTTCCGGTTATCGCCGGAGAGGGTATGACGAATGTCTACCGCGTGGCAATTATTTTAAAAGAAGAGATTCAGCAGGAGCTATTGCAGCAGGCACTGGATATGGTACTGCCGAAGTTTTCCGTATTTAACTGCAGACTGCGACAAGGTATGTTCTGGTATTACTTTGAGGAAAACGGTAAAAAATCGCCGACGGTACATGAAGAACACACGTATCCATGCCGTTATATCGATGAGCATCGCAACCGCAGTTATCTGTTCCGGGTAACTTATTACGGCTGCCGGATTAATTTGGAGGTATTTCATTCCCTGACAGATGGCAATGGTGCATTAAATTTCTTAAAGGAGCTGACGTATCAGTATCTGCGTCTGTCCCATCCGGAGCTTGGAGAACAGTATGGAAACCGACTCCACAAGGACACTTCACTGAATACAGAAGACAGCTTTTTGCAGAATTACAGAAAGAGCCGTTTTGAAAAATCATATAAATCAGAAAAAGCCTATATATTAAAGGGCAGTATGTTCCCGGAAGGAAAAATGGGTATCATTCATGGCCATATGCCGGTGGATGCGGTAAAACGTGCGGCAAAAAAATACGATGCCACCATCAACGAATTTCTGGTAGCAGTGTTTATCTGGGCAATCTATCAGGAATATTTAAAGGGCATGCCGTCCAAACGGCCAATCACTACCAGTGTACCGGTCAACCTGCGGCCGTATTTTAATTCCGTAACGACGAAGAACTTTTTTGTTATGGTTACGGCAACCTTTCATCCGAAGACTGAAAATCAGCCTTTTGAGGATGTGATCGGGGAAGTAAAAGAATCGCTGCGGGAGCAGATCACAAAAGAACATCTGGAAGAAATCTTTTCCTATAATGTAACCGGAGAAAAAACGATGATTCTGCGAACCATCCCATTGGTGTTCAAAAAAATTGGTATGAAATATATTTATAATATGGCGGCAAGTGCCAATACAGCGACCATCACAAATCTGGGCAACATTCAGGTGGCACCGGAATATGAGGATTACGTGGATCATTTCAGTGTCATCCTGTCGCGTTCCAAAGGACAGAACCTGAAGATGTGTCTGTGTTCTTACAAGGGTACGCTGACATCCACGATCTCATCCGTGATGAAGGATACGAAGCTGCAGAAAGCATTTTACCGTTATCTGGTGGCAAATGATATTCCGGTAACAATAGAAAGTAATGGTGTGTATTATGAATAAATGTTGGAACTGCGGAGTGGAATTTATCGATCCGACCAACGTATGTCCACTTTGCAAATGTATTACAGAACGGGATGATGCGGAGGAAGAGGAGTTCAAACCGACGTATCCGTTTCGTCCGGACAAGGAAATAAAGAAAATTCAGCTGGCATTGAGCATCTATACGCTGGCAGCAATTATTGCAGAAGCAATCCTGGTGATCATTGATTTTCATGTGGGAGACCGGATCGGCTGGTCTATCATGACCGGAGCCTGCATGGTGTATGCGTATATTACATTGAGATTTTCCATTCAAAAGCACAATGGATATCAGTTTAAGATACTAATGCAGACGCTGTTAGGTGTTGCTGTCGTCGTACTGATTGATTTTTTGACGGGATTTTCCGGATGGTCGGTAAACTATGTGTTGCCGGCGGCTTTTATTCTGATCGATGCGACGGTAATTGTTCTGATGATCGTAAATAGCAGAAATTGGCAGAGTTATATTCCGATGCAGCTGTTGCTCATCGTGCTCTGCATCATTCCATATATTTTGCATCATTTTGGAATTTCCAGTGATAGTATTATGTGTCTGATCGCATTGTGTGTGGCAATATTTGTATTTATCGGAAGTGTAATCATGGGTGGACGCCGGGCAATGGATGAACTGTACCGTCGTTTTCATGTATAATATAGTTGCATCTGGATGATGTTTAAAAGTGATAGCGTAAATGTATATGTTTGTTACAGAAACAATGTGATTTCATCAAAAGCGAACTATGGGAGCAAACATAAGTATTAATAGTAGGAGAGAAGTGAATGTTACAGACTGACAACAGTATTCGCGGAAAAGTAATGCGTGAATTGATCGCAAGAGTCTCCTCCGATAATCTGATCGGCAGAAAGTTAAAAAGCGGTGAACTGCGTAAAAAGATGACGGAGCCGGAGTGGAGAGTGCCGGAGTTTTACAATCTGCGCGTGATTGAAGAGAAAAATTGCCGTCTGGAATTATTGGAGTGTGATCTGAAAAATGAACGTCTTGTGCTGCTTCAGTTGCATGGAGGCGGATATATCGGAGGGATGCGTAATGCATACCGCAGTTTTGCTGGACTTTACAGTGAACTTGGCCGTGGCATGAGCGTCCTGACGGTGGATTACCGTGTGGCACCGGAGCATCCGTATCCGGCGGCGCTGGAGGATGCCATTACCGGTTATAACTGGCTGCTGCAGCAGGGCTGGCAGGAGCATGAGATTGTTGTTGCCGGAGATTCTGCCGGTGGTGGACTGGTACTGGCTCTTTGTATGTATTTGAAAAACCAAAATCGAAAGCTTCCGGCGGGACTCATCTGTATGTCTCCATGGACGGATATGACCCAGTCCGGTGCATCTTATGATTTTAATTATGAGCGGGATCCACTGTTTGGAAATACCAGAGACAGCCTGATCTACAGTAAAGATTATATTCAGGATGAGGATCCGACCAATCCATATATTTCGCCGTTGTATGGAAACTTCAGCGGATTTCCACCGATGCTGATTCAGGTGGGAAGTTATGAGATGCTGCTGAGCGATTCCGAACTGGTAGCAGAAAAGGCGAAACATGCCGGTTGCAAAGTGCGGCTCAGTGTTTACGAGGGAATGTTTCATATTTTCCAGATGGCGATGCTGATGATTCCGGAATCCAAGCATGCATGGCAGGAAATTGGACGTTTTCTGGATATTATCGAAAATCATCTTCCGACAGAACATCTGGATGAGGAGGACAAAGAAATTGAGTCCAAATTTGGAGAAGTTGAATATGAATAAATTGACTGATTGCTGTCTGTGTCCGCGAAACTGTCATGTGGATCGGACACAGGGAAAAACAGGTTACTGTGGACAGACTGATCAGATCCGCGCGGCACGGGCTGCATTGCATATGTGGGAGGAACCCTGCATATCCGGCGATGCAGGCTCCGGAGCCGTGTTTTTTTCGGGCTGTACCTTAGGTTGCGTGTTCTGCCAGAATCACTCTATTGCAGCAGGGAGCGTGGGAAAAACAATTTCCACAGAACGGCTGGCAGAAATATTTTTGGAACTTCAGGATCAGAAAGCATGGAATATCAATCTTGTGACAGCGGGGCATTTTGCACCGCAGGTAGTCCATGCGCTGGAACTTGCGAAGTCACAGGGGCTGCATCTTCCAATTGTATACAATACATCTGGTTATGAAAAGGTTGAGACGTTACGGATGTTTGAAGGACTGGTGGATATTTATCTGCCGGATTTCAAATATCTGAGTACGGAGCTGGCGGGCGTGTATTCTCATGCGGAAGATTATCCGCAAGTGGCAAAACCGGCTCTGCAGGAGATGGTGCGGCAGGTTGGAAGTGCTCAGTTTGAAATTGTTTCCGGGGAAAATTCCGGGATGGTCACGGATGAGTTGCTCACAGACGTGGATTATGGAGATAGTGAGCTGGAACGAATGCTGCGTGGCGTGGTTGTTCGGCATCTTGTGCTACCGGGGCATGTAGAAGAATCTAAAAATGTGATCCGTTATCTGTACGAGATGTATGGGGAGCGGATTTATATCAGTATTATGAATCAATACACGCCAATGCCGGAGATTGAGGAGCATTATCCGGAACTTGGCAGAAAAATCACACCGCAGGAATACGACGAAGTTGTAGATTATGCCATTGAAATTGGTGTGGAAAATGGATTTATTCAGGATGGGGAGACGGCGAAAGATAGTTTTATACCGGAATTTGATACTTCTGGGGTGTGAATGGTTCGGGTAATTAATTTCTGCAGCTAACAAACGCTTGCCGGGGAAAAGTTGTAGATGTGCGTGTGTTGCGTAGTGCTGCGTGGTTAAAACAAGTTGAGTTTATTGCGTGTGTAAATAAAAGAGGCTTGGTTCATTTTTCTCAGCGAGCGATTGTTAGCCGCTGAGAAAAATGAACCAAGCCTCTTTTTCTATATCCTAAATTTTAAGCTATCAAACAAATTATTACTGAGCGGCAGTCGTAGTTGTAGCAGCACCATCATGCGTGGCTTGCTCCTCCGGCGGAATGACTACCGGCACACCCAGATCATCTCCGGAAGTATCAGGAACTTCCACATTATCCGCATCATGCGCATCAAAATCAGCCGGTGCATTAAATGTAACCGTATTGGAACTGCGGAAGATCGTATTGCTTGATCCAACCTGATTTACAACAATCTGTGAACCGTCCTGTAAGTCTGCCATGGAAATCTCCAGGCAATTTCCGGAAATATATTCAGTGGAAACTTTTTCTCCATTGATATAAACCTTACTCCAAGGAGTGAAGTTCTTGCCGAAGATGGTCAGTTTTGTTTTATCCGTATTCATGGAAGTGTGGTCGATTACAACATCCTGAACACCCATTACAAGGTCAGATGCCGGATATTTGTCTACACCATGGTAGGAGTAGCGGCTTCCGTAAAGCAGATCATACTGCAGTAATTCCCAGTTTGTAATGTAAGAAGCATCGTCAGTGGATACGCCTGCATCCATCTCAGACTGATGATAACGGAACATGGTTCCTTCGTGAATGCCAAGCTGATCTGTAATATAGGACATCAGCTGATAAGCTGCCACGTCTTTATCCTGTTTTTCCAGACCAAAGTTATTCCATGTTACGTATGTAGTGTCATACAAATTTCCGGTATTCATATCTGAATCTTCCAGACCGAGGGTTGGAAGGTGATCGCCATACATGACAACGATTGTTTTCTCATTACGTTTGGATAAGGTATCGATCAAGTTTCCGATAAAATTGTCAACTTCATGAAGTTCGTTGATGTAATACTCCCACTGATAATGCTCAGCTTCGGTATCACCGCCGGTTACCTGGATTTCCGGGTTGTCAAATACTTTGTAATCCGGGTAACTTCCGTGACTCTGTACGGTAATCGTATACAGGAAATCGGACTGGTTCGGAGTGGAATCCAGTGTTTTGGTTGTCTCGTCGATCAGAATGTTATCTGTCGGCCAGGAAGCAATTTCATTGTATTCTGTAATGTTCATCAGCTCTTTGCTGGTGAAAGTATCAAATCCCATCTGGGAGAACACTTTTGTACGTCCGTAGAAGTTACCACCGTTGTTGTGAAGGGCATGTGTTGCATATCCAAGATTGCCAAGGACATCAGCGGCACTCTCACAGGTAGTATCTTTTAAAACTGTTTTATAGGGGTACTCACCCAGACCGAAGAAACGGATGCCCATTCCTGTCAGAACCTCGAACTCTGTGTTTGCAGTTCCAGCGCCGACAACCGGTACGGTAAGGTATCCGGAAGTGTAATTTTCCATTAATTTATGGAAGTTCGGAATCGGATCTTCGGAGTAACTTAAAAAGTTCAATTCGTACGGATCGATGAATGTCTCAAGCTGTACAAAAATGATATTTGGCATATCTGAAGAATCAACTGTTGTCGGATCTGTCGTTACATTATCATTGATCGTGTCAATGGTTTCTTCTGTATAATTGGCAGGTTTGCTCATCCCGGTGTCTACCACACTGGCAGAGAAACTGTATACAAAACCATAGTCTTTGTATCCTTGTGCCAGATTCCCAAAGTATCCGGAAAGAATATCGGAGTGGATCGCTGCTTTTGTGATAAAAGGAATACTTGCTATGCAGAGCACCAGTAAACCAAGGTTGCGGAACAGGTGAACTCTTCCTTTGAATTTTGGTCCTTTGAATGCAAAAATGATCAGGAACGCTGCAAGCGCGATCAGCAGAACAATCACTGCAATCTCCTGTCCGGCAGACAGATATTTGCTGTTTTTCATGGAGAGCAGGTCTCCGATCAGTTTCAGGTCTGCAAAGTTAAACGGTGTGACACGGGATGCAAGTACGCAGCCGTTGATGACACCGAGCAGCGTCCAGAATACAGATATTACGATACGGACCAGTGCTCTGTGCTTAAACAGGTACACGATCAGTAACGTTGCAAAAATCAGCAGTGCATTATAAAGGAACGTCAGCGGGGAGCTGATACAGAAACTTACTGCTGATGTAAAGGAATGTCTGGATACACATTCAATTGCAAATACCAGGATACAGGCCAGCAGTCCATGAAACAGTAAAGAAAATTTATTCAAAAATTTTACTTTTGGACTGTCAGACAGATCCGGAAAATTGAAGTTTTTCAGAAAACTGAAAAATCCATGTCGTCTTCTTTTGTTATTATTACCAATGATGATCGGTTTTTCTTTTCTTTCTTTTCTAAATGATTTCATATAAACTCCTTCTCTCAAAACATAGTGCCGAAAGTATAAACTTTACTATTAAGTTAAAAGAATTTTACATAACCGTACAGATATTAGCCCCAATTTTACAAAAAGTCAATTAAAAAAGTATAAAATACACGATATGAACAAAAAAAATTCAGATAGACGTTTTCTTTTGTGAATATTACAGCGTTACAGTTCATACATTACATACGTTTGAAAAAGTAATCATGCCTGAATGAGGAACTTGCAGAATGCACCGGAAACTATATCGAAAATCACAATTCATATCATAAATCATATAATAAGGAAATTTTTGAAAGAAAAAGGAAATAATTTCTTAATATGTCGGTCAATTAAGACTTGCAAAGCGAAAAACGTTGTGCTATGATACAAAATCATGAGTAAATGCGTAGAAAGAGACTCTTATCTTCAGAAACCGACAGGAATACGGCGTCACCGACTGAGAGCGCTGTTTGGTGGAGGAGAGGAAGGGAACACTCTGGAGCAGACAGATTGAATGCGAAAATCACAGATCAGTGAATTTCAGTAGGTCTGTACGGATTGCACACGTTACGTGCCTGAGTGGGGAAAGACACAGATCATGAGTGTTTTGTAGTATTGTTTTTCTCAATGCGGGTGGTACCGCGGAATAATAAAAGAACATTATTTCGTCCTTGGATACAAAGATGTATCCTAAGGGCGTTTTTTGTTTTTTTTTAAGAAAAAATCAAAAAACGCCTGTGATATGCACACAGATGCAACATAGAAATTATTGCTTCGCAACATGCATCTGGCGCAAAAAAACAGATGAATCTGTTTTGATATTAGAAATTTTAATATTCTTATTCCGTCCCGCACCTTACAACATTTTATGCAAAAGGAGTGTACGAAACAATGAAAATGATGACCGGTGTAATGCCAAAAGAGACGATGGAAATCAGTGAAATCCTTGCCTCTGACCTGTATGGCCAGATGATCAGCGTGAATGGAGCCGTTCATACGGTGCGTGACATGGGTGAGGTAGCCTTTGTAGTCCTGCGAAAAAGAGAAGGTCTTCTGCAGTGCGTGTATGAAGAAGGCGTGACAGCCATTGATCTGAAGGAACTCAAAGAAGGCGCAGCCATTGAGGTGAGTGGTATATTAAATAAGGAAGAACGTGCGCCGGGAGGGTTCGAGATCCGCATGAAAGATGTCAAAATCCTTTCCAATCCGGCAGAGAGTCTGCCGCTTCCAATCGCGAAATGGAAGATGAATACTTCTCTTGAAGCCAAATTGAACCATCGCGCCGTAGCCCTGAGGAATATCAGAGAGCGGGCAACGTTTCGGATTCAGGAAGGTATTGTGAGAGGCTTCCGTGATTTCCTCTACAGTCAGGGATTTACAGAGATCCACACACCAAAACTTGGCGCAAAAAGTGCTGAGGGCGGAGCCAACCTGTTTAAACTGGAGTATTTCCACAGACCTGCGATTTTGCAGCAAAGTCCACAGTTTTACAAACAGATGATGGTAGGCGTGTTTGACAGAGTCTTTGAGACAGCACCGGTTTTTCGTGCGGAAAAACATAATACAAAACGCCATTTGAACGAATATAACAGTCTTGATTTCGAGATGGGATACATTGACGGCTTCGAAGACATCATGGCTATGGAAACCGGATTTTTACAGTATACAATGGAACTGCTGAAAAAAGAGTATACGAAAGAATTAGAAATCCTGCAGATCACGCTTCCGGATGTGAGCCGGATCCCGGCCATCCGTTTCGATGAAGCAAAACAGAGAGTTGCAGAAAAATATGACAGACAGTTCCGTAATCCATATGATTTGGAGCCGGAGGAGGAGCATCTGATCGGTCAGTATGCAAAAGAAGAATTCGGCAGTGATTTTGTATTTGTCACACATTATCCGTCCAAGAAACGTCCGTTTTATGCGATGGATGATCCGGCAGATCCGACCTACACCTTAAGCTTTGATCTGCTTTACAAAGGTCTGGAGATCACAACCGGTGGACAACGTATCCATCAGTATGATAAATTAATGGAAAAGATCGCACAGCGAGGCATGGAGACCGAAGGCATGGAGCATTACCTGTCGGCATTCAAATACGGCATGCCGCCACATGGTGGACTTGGTATCGGAATGGAACGTCTGACCATGCAGCTGATCGGAGAAGATAACGTCCGGGAAGCGACCTTGTTCCCAAGAGATCTGAGCAGATTAGAGCCATAAAATATCAAATGAGAAGTTTTGGTTGCAATAGGTGCTGATGAGTAGTAACAAAGACATTCTCAGATGTAAAAAATGGCGAATTTGCAACAGAACCGGGAACCGTTACAGAACGCGGTTCAGATGTAGGAGGAGAAAAAACGTGAGACATACAGGAACACAGACAATAGCAACAGAACGCCTGACATTACGGCGTTTTACGATAGAAGATGCAGAAAATATGTATTACAACTGGGCATGCGACCCGGAAGTAACAAAATATCTGACCTGGCAGCCGCATAAAAGTGTGGAGGAGACCACAGAGATTCTGCAGCAGTGGGAAGCAGGTTACAGCAAAAATGAGTTTTATCAGTGGGCGATCGAGTTAAATGACATCGAGCAGCCAATCGGAAGTATCAGCGTGGTATCACTGAATGAAGATGTTCAGAGTGCAGAACTTGGTTACTGCATCGGAAAATCCTGGTGGCATCAGGGTTACACCACAGAGGCTGTGGAGGCAGTCATCCGTTTCCTGATGGCAGAAGTCGGAGCCGGACGTGTCTGGTCACAGCATGATGTGGCAAATCCAAATTCCGGCGGAGTGATGAAAAAAGCAGGGATGGATTATGAAGGAACCCTGCGCCAGTCCCTAAAGGACAATCAGGGTATTGTGGATTCTGCTGTTTATGCAAAAATCAGTCATGTGGCACTGGACGAAGAGCCGGAAGAAGGGGATCAGACCAGCGGCGCATCCGTCACAAAAGTAATGGCAGAGGACGGAACTATGAAAAATGTCATTTCCGATGACACCATGGAATACGTTGGCATTCTGGCAAAACTGGAACTGAGTCCGGAAGAAGCAGAAGCAGCGAAAAAAGATATGGAAGATATGCTGGATTACATCGATCTCTTAAATGAGCTTGACACCACAGGCATCGAGCCGATGTCCCATGTATTCCCGATTGAAAATGTATTCCGCGAGGATGTTGTGACAAACGGAGATGGCAGTGCAGATACATTGAAGAATGCTCCGGAGCAGAAAGACGGCGGATTCAAAGTACCGAAGACAATCGGCGAATAAGAACGGAGGACATGGAAATGAGTTTGATGAGTTTGACAGCAGTAGAGCTGGGAAAAAAGATAAAAGCAAAAGAAGTGACCGTGGAAGCAGCCGTTCGGGAAGCTTTGGATGCGGTACACGCAAAAGAAGAGCAGGTGCACAGTTTTGTGACCGTCGATGAGGAAGGTGCACTGGCCCGTGCAAAAGAAGTACAGGCACAAATTGATGCCGGAGAGCTGACCGGACCTTTGGCAGGTGTTCCGGTGGCCATCAAGGACAACATGTGTACCGAAGGCCTTTTAACGACTTGTTCTTCAAAGATTTTATATAACTTTATACCGACTTATACGGCAGAAGCAGTGAAAAAACTGGAAGAAGCCGGAGCAGTCATTATCGGAAAGACAAATATGGATGAATTTGCCATGGGAAGCACGACAGAGACTTCTGCCTACGGCGAGACAAAAAATCCATGGAATACCGCGCATGTTCCGGGCGGATCTTCCGGCGGTTCCTGCGCAGCAGTGGCAGCAGAGGAGTGTTCCTTTGCCCTTGGTTCTGACACAGGCGGTTCCATCCGTCAGCCGAGTTCTTTTTGCGGCGTAACCGGTATCAAACCGACCTACGGAACCGTTTCCCGTTACGGACTGATCGCATACGGTTCTTCCCTGGATCAGATCGGACCGGTGGCAAAAGACGTGACCGACTGCGCAACGATCCTGGAAGCAATCACTTCCTATGATAAAAAGGATTCGACATCCGTAGAAAGAGAAGACACCGATTTTACGTCTGCCCTGGTAGACGATGTCAAAGGCATGCGCATCGGTATTCCAAAAGATTATTTCGGGGAAGGCTTAAATCCGGAAGTAAAGGAAGCAGTACTTGCAGCAGCAAAGGTAATGGAAGAAAAAGGTGCCATCGTGGAAGAATTCGACCTTGGACTTGTAAAATATGCGATCCCGGCTTATTACGTCATTGCCTGCGCGGAGGCAAGCTCCAACCTGGCACGTTTTGACGGTGTCAAATACGGCTATCGCACGAAAGAATATGAAGGTCTTCACAACATGTATAAAAAATCCCGTTCCGAGGGATTTGGCCCTGAAGTAAAACGAAGAATTATGCTTGGCTCTTTCGTTTTAAGTTCCGGATATTATGATGCTTATTATCTGAAAGCACTACGCGTCAAAGCACTGATCAAAAAAGCATTTGACGATGCATTTGCAAAATATGACATGATCCTTGGACCGGCAGCACCGACCACAGCACCAAAGCTTGGCGAGAGCCTGCAGGATCCGATCAGCATGTATCTTGGCGACATTTATACAATTTCCGTCAACCTTGCGGGACTTCCGGGAATTTCCCTTCCGTGCGGCACGGACAGTCAGGGACTGCCGATCGGTTTGCAGCTGATCGGAGACTGTTTCCAGGAGAAAAAGATCATTCAGGCAGCATACAGTTTTGAACAGACACGCCCATATCAGCACAGCCCGCTGAGTCAGGCGTAGGAAGGAGGAGAAGAGATGAGTAAGAATTATGAAACAGTCATCGGACTGGAAGTGCATGTAGAACTTGCAACCAAAACCAAAATCTTCTGTTCCTGTTCCACAGAGTTCGGAGGAAAACCAAATACACACACCTGCCCGGTTTGTACCGGTATGCCGGGTTCCCTTCCGGTATTGAACAAACAGGTGGTGGAATATGCCATGGCAGTCGGTCTGGCAACAAACTGCAGTATTACCCGATACAGTAAATTTGACCGCAAAAACTATTTTTACCCGGATAACCCACAGAACTACCAGATTTCCCAGTTGTATCTGCCAATCTGCCGCAATGGTTATGTGGAGATCGAGACACCGGCGGGCAAAAAACAGGTACGTATCCATGAAATCCATATGGAGGAAGATGCCGGTAAACTGGTGCATGATGAGTGGGAGGACGTATCCATCGTAGATTACAACCGTTCTGGTGTACCGCTGATCGAGATCGTATCCGAACCGGATATGCGCTCTGCCGATGAAGTGATCGCTTACCTGGAGACATTGCGCCAGACCATTCAGTATCTGGGCGCATCCGACTGTAAATTAAACGAAGGCTCCATGCGTGCTGATGTCAACCTGTCCGTTCGTGAAGTTGGTTCACCGAAGTTTGGAACCCGTACCGAGATGAAAAACCTGAACTCCTTCAAAGCAATCGCACATGCCATTGAGGGAGAGCGGGAACGTCAGATCGAACTTCTTGAGATGGGAAGAAAAGTTGTGCAGGAAACCCGTCGCTGGGATGATAACAAAGAATCTTCTCATGCAATGCGTTCCAAAGAGGATGCACAGGATTACCGTTACTTCCCGGAACCGGATCTGGCACCGATCGTCATTTCCGAGGAGTGGATCAACGAGATCCGCAGCCGTCAGCCGGAACTGCGTCCGCAGAAGCTGGAGCGTTACCACAGAGAATACGACATTCCGGATTACGATGCAGAGATCATCACCGGAACAAAGCACATGGCAGATCTGTTCGAGGAGACCACCAAAATCTGTGGCAAGCCGAAAAAAGTATCTAACTGGCTTATGGGTGAGACCATGCGTTTATTAAAAGAGAACAGCATGGAAGCAGAGGAAATCTGTTTCGCACCGGAGCATCTGGCTGCACTGATCGAATTGGTAGATGCAGGTACTATCAATGGTTCCGTGGCAAAAGAAGTATTCGATGAGATGTTTAAATCGGATATTGATCCAGAGAAATATGTCGAAGAAAAAGGTTTGAAAGTTGTCAATGATGAGGGGGCTCTGAGAGAGACCATTGAGAAGGTTATTGCGGAGAATCCACAGTCGGTGGAGGATTACCATAATGGTAAAAAGAAGGCTATGGGATTCCTTGTTGGACAGACCATGAAGGCTATGAAAGGAAAAGCAAATCCGGCTATGGTGAATGCGATTTTACAGGAACTTCTTGTTTAGAGGCGGCTTAAAAATTATGGCTATACTTTAAGATTATGAAAGCGGACTCAGACAAATTTGTCCTTCCAGCTAACAATCGCTTGGAAGGAAAATTTGTTCTGAGCCCGCTATTTAAGTATAGTAAGTTTTTCAAAACTGTTCATTACCTACATAAAAAGCATAAACCTTTTATTAAATGCGAGCCGTACAGTTGAAAATAACCGTCAATCTATGGTAAGATAAAAAAGTCTCAACGGCATTTTTGAGGAAAATACAGACGAATGGAGAAATTTTTATGATAGATAACGATTACAGAGAAGTAGATACAGACGAAAAAGACGAGGCTGTATCTGAGAAAAATGAGACAACCGAGACTCCGGTAGAGACCGGTGAGGTAGTGACAGACGATCACGGAGAGGAGCATGAAAAATCCGATGATTTTGACGAGTTCTGTGCAATGTGCAGACGTCCGGCAAGCAAAGCCGGCAAACTGATTCATGTAGCTCCGAATATGGCAATCTGTCAGGATTGTATGCAGAAGACTTTTGATACCATGGGACAGATGCCGGGAATCCCGGGACTGGGTGACATCAATATCGGTGATATGCTTTCCAGCGGAAAGATGCCGAACATCCAGTTTGTAAATATGTCTGACCTTCCGTTTGGCAATCAGCAGAAAGTAAAGAAGAAAAAACCGAAAGAGAAAAAGAAAGAAGAACCGGTTTTGGATATTCACAAAATTCCGGCACCGCACAAGATCAAAGCAAGTCTGGATGACTATGTAGTTGGTCAGGATTATGCGAAAAAAGTGATGTCAGTAGCTGTTTACAACCATTACAAACGTGTGGCAGCAGGTGCTGAAGCAAATGCAGATGGTGTCGAGATCGAGAAATCCAACATGCTGATGGTTGGACCGACTGGCTGCGGTAAGACTTATCTGGTAAAAACACTGGCAAAACTTCTGGACGTACCGCTTGCAATCGCAGATGCAACTTCCCTGACAGAAGCTGGTTACATAGGTGATGATATCGAAAGTGTACTGTCCAAACTGCTGACAGCAGCAGATAATGATGTGGAAAAAGCAGAGCGCGGCATCGTATTTATCGATGAAATCGACAAACTTGCAAAGAAGAAAAATGCGACACAGCGTGATGTCAGCGGTGAATCTGTACAGCAGGGAATGTTGAAGCTGTTAGAAGGCGCAGAGGTGGAAGTGCCGATCGGAGCAACAAGCAAAAATGCAATGGTTCCAATGACAACCATTGATACATCGAATATTTTATTTATCTGTGGTGGAGCATTTCCGGGACTGGAAGACATCATCAAAGAGCGTTTAAACGAGCATGCGTCCATCGGTTTTCAGGCGGACTTGAAAGACAAATATGATAAGGAAGAAAATCTGCTTCGTCAGGTGACCACAGAGGATATCCGCAAATTCGGTATGATTCCGGAGTTTATCGGACGTCTGCCAATCCTGTTTTCGCTGGATGCATTGTCTGAAGACATGCTGGTACAGATTCTGAAAGAGCCGAAAAACGCGATCATCAAACAGTATCAGAAATTACTGGCAATGGATGAAGTAAAACTGGAGTTTGACGATAGCGCACTGCGTGCCATTGCAAAACGTGCCAAAGAGAAAAACGTAGGAGCCCGTGCATTACGTTCCATCATTGAGGAATTTATGCTGGATATCATGTATGAGATTCCGAAAGATGACAATATAGGTGCTGTTACCATTACCGAAGACTATATTGAAAAGACAGGCGGTCCACTGATTCAGATGCGTGGAACACCGGAGCTGGAAGATAAATCCGGAACAAACTAGGAAGTTGAGGTAATGATTCAGAATTATCTTGATTAACTGAGTGTTAAGAGAGGAATGCTTCTTGAATTTGATACAAGAAAATTCTTATTTGTATATTTCATTTGAATATTTAAATCCCTGCTTCCATTGCGAAGAACAATAAGCAGAGAGGAAACATGGCAGGAGAAAGAGCAAAGGTGCTTATTTCCCCTGCCATTTTTAGACCAATTAAGTTCTCTGTTTTTACTTTGATTCAGTAAGAAGAATGAGGATGTTTGTCTGGCTGCCTGAGTAGAATGGTAAGCAGAGAAAAAGGAAAGTAACAAAATAACCAGATTAAAAAAGGAGGAATCTAAATGAGAGAATTGAACCCGAAAATGCGACTGTTTTTAGATTTTCTGATGTTGACCGTAGGGTCTGCCATTGCTGCATTTGCCATTGAAGAATTTTTGGTGCCCTGCACGATCTTGGATGGCGGTGTCATTGGTATCGGCATCATGGTAAATAATCTGACCCACATTCCGTTAAGTATTCTGACCATTGTTCTGAACATTCCGTTTCTTCTGATTGGTTCCCGAAAACTTGGTGTGACATTTATCATAAAATCCGGCTATGCTATGGCGATGTTTTCCATATTTTTGGAAGTATTTGCGCCGTGGGTGAATGCGACAGATCAGTATCTGCTGGCGGTATGTTTTGGTGGTGTGATCCTTGGAGCCGGTGTCGGCCTGGTCATTCGATTTGGCGGCTGTCTGGATGGGACGGAAACAGTGGCAATTTTGCTGAACCGCAAATTCAAGTTCCCGGTGGGACAGACGGTGCTGATTTTTAATGTGATTATTTATATTGTAGCTGCACTGCTTTTTGGATTTGACCGCGCAATGTACAGCCTTCTTACTTATTTTATTACATCAAAGATTATTGACAAAGTGGAAACAGGTCTTGAGCAGGCGAAAGCGGCTATGATTATTACCGATGAGGGAAAAGAGATTGCGGACCAGATTTACCAGAAATTAGGCAGAACTGTGACGATGCTGGAGGGCGAAGGCCTGATCAGTGGAAAGAAAGTCGTATTGTATTGCGTATTGAATCGTCTGGAAATCTATGAATTGAAACGTTTGATCAAAGAAGTTGATACATCTGCATTTATCACGGTCAGTGATGTGTCTGAGATCATCGGAAAACATATTAAGAAGACTGCGATAGAATAGCAGCGTTTGGCGTTTATAATATATAAAAAACGATAGTTTTAAATTTAAAAAAGTTTTACTCAACAGTAATAACAACTGATAAGTAAAACTTTTTTATTTTTAATCTTCTGTATATTCTTCAAAGCAGTAGACATTTAATTCTGGGAAATCAAGAAATTCAGTCGATGTCATATTAAATGCAATTCTTGTAAGAAAATCAGATACGACATAGTGTTTTTTATAAAAATAAAAGACAGCCAAATCCGAACGGCTGTCTTTTTAAGGAGAAGGTATTTTTTACTATGGGGGTAGCAAAAAACTTATAATGTATTGGGGGTTTTTACAGTTATTATAATAGCAAATGTACGTGCATAAGTGTTCACAATCATTCATAAAAAATCACAGAAAAACTATACAATTTTTATAAGACCAGAAAGTAATCAGTTTTAAAAGCTTTGTAATAATTGCACAGGAAGGACCAATTTTGGCAAAAAGAAACATAAAATAGTTTTGCATGCAAAAGAGAAGAGGAGGTTAAAACTATGTATAGTTTGGGAGCAGAAATCAGAGAAAAAGCAGAGCGGGAAGGCGAGAACCGAAAGAGAAGATTGAACGAAATATTAGTGCGGTTGAATCGTTTTATGGATATTGTTAAAGCAGTCCAAGATGTAATTTATCGCCAGAAGCTATATCAGGAGTTTGGACTACAAAAAGACAAAATAAAAAGACAGCCAAATCCGAACGGCTGTCTTCTAAGGAGAAGGTATTTTTTACTATGGGGGTAGCAAAAAACTTATAATGTATTGGGGTTTTTACAGTTATTATAATACCAAATGTGTGCACGTAAGTGTTCACAATCATTCATAAAAATTCAGGAAAAAACTATACAAATTTTATAAGACCAAAAAGTAATCACTTTAGAATCTGCTGTGATTTTGCATGATTTGCCTAAATTAAGGAGACTTTTTACTTCAAGTGCATATATTCACTTGAGCTAGATTCAGTGAGTTTTAGACATTAATTGTATAACAATCATAGTCAGTGAGGGATATATTCTTGGGCAGATAACAGAGGTGTTTAGAAGAAACAAAAAAGTTTTTCTTTGCATAACTTATAGATAAAAGCTTTCTGAGAAAAGTATGGACGATAATATTTGCAAAAATGTGATTTATTCGAATGATTATTATGATCTGATCATTGATTATATCGGTGGGTATCCACTGGGAGATCCGGAATGTATCTTACAGGTGGACAATACGTATGACATTGGATTTTACAGCAGGGAGCGGGCACCGGAGCTGAATCTGGTGGATTATCCGTATCTGACGATCCCACATTGTCTGGTGCCGATGGATATGACCGCGCTGGAAGTCAGCGGGATTTTGCGTTTACAGAATCCATCAGCACTGGATCTACAGGGGCAGGGGGTTTTGATCGGATTTGTTGATACGGGAATTACGTATGAACATCCGGCTTTTCGAAATGCAGATGGAACGACACGGATTGTTGGTATCTGGGATCAGACGGTGGAAGATGGAACACCGCCGAATGGGATGGTTTACGGGGCATTTTATGGAGAGGAACAGATCAATGAAGCACTGCGGTCAGAACGCCCGCGGGAGATTGTGCCGGAACAGGATGAAAACGGACATGGTACATTTCTGGCAGGTGTGGCATGTGGAAGCACAGATGGCACGGCAGATTTTTCGGGAGCAGCACCGTTAGCTCAGATTGCAGTTGTAAAATGTAAACAGGCGAAACTATATCTGCGGGATTATTATTTTATTCCACAGGGACAGGAATGTTATCAGGAAAATGATCTGATGATGGGAATCAGCTGGCTGAACCGTTTTGCATATGAGCGGAGGATGCCGTTAGTATTATGTGTTGGTATGGGAAGCGGACTGGGAAATCATGTCGGTGATGAACCGTTGGCGATCCAGTGTGATGAGTTTGGACGAAGACGGCAGCGGGCAGTTGTTGTGGCAGCGGGAAATGCGGCGAATCAGCGGCGGCACTATCAGAAAAAGAGAATGACAGAGGGCGCGGTTGAGAGTATTGAATTGTCCGTTGGCAGTAATCTGGAAGGTTTTCAGATGGAAATCTGGACGATGGTTCCGGAGATTTACGAATTGTCGGTCGTATCGCCTACCGGAGAACGGTTCCCGAAGACCGTGGTGCGTCCGGAAGAACGGCAGGAATATGTGTTTTTGTTTGAAAAAACAAAATTAACGGCAGAATATGCCATTGTGGGAACTAGAAACAGCATGCAGCTGATTATGCTGCGGTTTGAACGACCGCTCAGTGGAATCTGGACGGTGGAATTGTATGCAGATTTTGTGCTGAGTGGAAATATATTTTGTTGGCTTCCGCTGTCGCAACTGTTGAGTGGAGAAGTATTTTTCCTGAGGTCTGATCCAAACACGACCGTCACGATGCCGGGAATGTCGCGGGTGGCGATCACCACCGGAGCGTATCAGGCGATCGGAGGAAGTATTGACCCGGATTCCGGCAGAGGATTTTCCAGTCTGGATGCGGTGAAACCGGATATTGTCGCGCCGGGAGTAAATGTACTGGGACCTGTGCTTCGGGACCGCTATGAACTTCGCAGCGGTACAAGTATCAGTGCAGCGCTGACTGCCGGTGCCTGCGCTCAGCTTTTTCAATGGGGAATTGTGGAAAATAATATGTTGTATCTGAATACGACGGATTTGAAAAATTTGCTGATCCGCGGAGCGGTGCGGGATGAAGACCGGACATATCCAAATTCGGTGTATGGGTATGGAATGTTGGAAGTATATCAGGCGTTGAGCCGTTTGCGGGGAAATTAGAAGATACGTACATTCGCAAAAGATAAATGCAGAATAAGCAAAGTGACAGTGTTCATGAGCAAGAAGTGAATGTCCGCTTTACTGAAGCTCTTTTCAATAACTGTAAAAAGAATTCTTTGTGTTCTGAAAAATTGCAAAATAAAAAGACAGCCAAATCCGAACGGCTGTCTTTTAAGGAGAAGGTATTTTTTACTATGGGGGTAGCAAAAAACTTATAATGTATTGGGGGTTTTTACAGTTATTATAATAGCAAATGTGTAGATACAAGTGTTCACAATGATTTATGAAAATTGGAAAATAAATTGTGCATAATTCATATGACCAAAAAGTAATCAGGGTGAAATTTGTTGTGAGACTGCATGATAACTGGTGAAATTGCAGTATGATAAGAATTTAAGATATGATAGGAATTTAATAATATAAGAATTTTGCGCGAACAGGCGAGAATGATCTAATAGCAGAAAGCAATGGTATTTTTCCCAGTTTTATTTTATACTGTATCTTAACAGAATACATCAGAGATGAAATGATTTCCAACACGATAGATGGTGAATAACCAGAAGATATCAGCGGAGGAATTTCATAGATAAGAGATGTTTTCCACCTCCACGGGAGGGAAAGATTTAAGAACCGGAGGAAAGATAAATGGGAAAGACAATATACATACAATGCTATGAGGGACTGAGTGCCAAAATGATGGTTGAGGCATTGTTAAATCTGATGCCGGAACAGACACAGGCGAAAGCGACAGTAGACCAGCTGCTTGCCCTGAACTGCCCGGCAGAGGTAAAGGCAGCGATGATCCGCAAACTGCCAAGGAAAATCAAAGATTTTGCACTCCAAGGGGGAGCAGAGGAACTTTTTCAGCGTGCATATGATATCTGGCTTCACGCAAAGGCAGCAGTGCAGAGAGTGAATATTGCACATGTGGAGTTTCAGGAAAAGGATTATGATGAAGTAATCGCTATGCTGACAGCGTCTATCTGTATGGAACGTCTGGAAGCAGATACGATCATCTGCCCGATCGTTTATGATGGATATGGACAGATTTATATTGATCATGAACCGGTGTCGGTGCCACTTCCGGAGACATTATATATTTTGATGGGGGCTGAGATCGCTATGCACCGTATGGAATGTGCCAGTGCATGGGTGACACCGGAGGGAGCTGCTTTTCTGGCAGCGTGCCGTACGTCCGATCATCTGCCGGAGGAGTATCATGTCAGCAAGATTGGAACCGGTCGAGGTACATCGTCTGATGGAAGTAATGGCGTGCTGCGAATCATGGTGCTTGAAGACGGAAATACTGAGAAGAATGGAATGGCTGATTTTTTGGAAAAGGAAGCTGAGCAGGAGCATATTTTGCAAGAATCTCCAGTTCCTGAGAAAGAGAATACAGAGATTGTTACGGAAGCACCGGAGCAGAATTCTGACTGGGATGATGATCTGGAATTTTTAGAGGAAAGCATTATCAGTCAGGTTGCACCAGAAAAGAAAACGGATGAAATTCAGGCAGAAGAGTCACAAGATGATATTTTAAAAGAAGCAGAAGAAGTGTGTCCGAAAGAATTGAATAATGAGAGTTTAGAAGAAACAGAAGATTCATTGCCGGAAATGAAAGAAATAGAAGATGAGCCACTGACGGAATCTGAAACAGCGGAAGATGATCTGATGTCTCATCTTGAACGAGTTGGAAAACTGGATCATATCCCGAAATTTGAGTTGGCAGAGGACATTGTCTGCACAGACACAACGACACCGGATAAAATCTGGAAACTGGAGTGCAACATTGATGATTGTGGTGGTGAGGTGCTTGGTTACACAATGGAGCGTCTGATGGAAAATGGTGCTTTGGATGTCTGCTATCTTCCAATTTATATGAAAAAGAACCGCCCGGCTTATATGTTGATAGTTTTATGCCGCCCGGAGGATCGAGAGCGTTTAGAGGATATCATTTTTGAGGAGACCACGACCATCGGTATTCGCAGGGGCCTGATGCAGCGTACGATTCTATCGCGCAGAAAATCAACAGAGCAGACTTCTCTGGGCGATGTGGCGGTAAAAACTATGAAAAAGAAAAATGGCGAAGTACCGACCCTGGAATACGAAAGTGTGGCAGCAATTGCCAGGGAACAGCATCTGCCATTTCGGGAAGTATACCGCCGTCTGGAAAAAGAATTGTATTAGATTTGGGAGGATTTCTTAGTAATAAGTAAGGAAACAGACATAAGAAAGGAGAAATATGGGTATGATCTATGTTGGAATCATCGTAGCAATCTGCGCAGCAGAATTTTGGATTCGCCGTCGGGTGAATAAAAATTTTGCAACAAATGAAAAACGGGAGGCAGGCAGACTTCCGATCTGCCTGCGTAAATATCATAATGAAGGAATGGCAAATAATACGCTGGAGAAAAAGCCACAGCTTGTCAAAGGGATCGGAATCGGTATTATCAGTATTCTTACGATCATGTTTCTTCTGGCAATGACATTGAAAGGAAAAAGTGCTTTAAAAACGGGTCTGGCACTGATCCTTGGTGGTGGTCTTGCCAATCTGCTGGAACGTTTTCTACATGGATATGTGACGGATTATGTACAGTTTAAAGTCCCGATTCCGTTTTTGAAAAAACTGATTTTTAACATTGCTGATTTCTGCGTGTTTATCGGAATGGCAGTGCTGATGCTGCGTGAGATTGGAAAGCAGTGCTAGAGCAGAGAGAATGGCAGAAGTGAGTAACAAACTTGTGTGGTAAAAAAATGCCCTACAGACTGTTTGGGTGCTCCGATGAAAGGTAAGCTGTTAAGGAAAATAAAAAATGCGGCAGTACTTTCAGACAGGTTCTGCCGCAATGCCATTTTTACGAAGAAAGACAGGAACTAAGCGATCCCATTCCTGATCCAGTGTCTTATCCAGAGAAAATTTCCGGTAGGAGATTCCGGTGGTACAGGTCAGGGTTTCATTTTTGTAAGTGAAATGCAGATACATGCCACTGATATCTTCCGGTAAAAAGGAAGTACCTGTGCGTTCTATGGTTTTTAACTGATTGGACGGAGAGAGGAGAAACACAAATTTAAAATAAAGAGGTTTTTTTTTGCCCTGCATCAGTTTCAGACAGTGTGGACGCATCAGAGAAAATGGCACATAGGACAGATTCTGCAACTGAAGGTTTTCTGTTTCTTCAGAATCGAAATAATCTGCCTGAAGGGAACCGTCAATCGAAAAGGTTGCTGCCTGTGTAATGACTGCCTCCTGTAAAAGGAAGTGGTCGCACATGCCGTCTTTTAATAATTTGTTGATAAAGGTGCCGATATCGGTTATTTTTAATGCAATCATGCAGAATCTCCTGTTAACAAAAAATGTGGATTATGGTATCATTATCTTTTAGATTTGAGTAATCTGAATGATACACATCTGGAAAGTGAATGCAGACCGCAAAGTGACTGCCTTCATGAGCAAGTAGCGAAAGTAGATTGCGAACGTCTGATTTACTTTGTATTATCATTCATATTGATGTTGGGGTCAAAAGATGCCATACGAATTGTTCCGTACTTTGTACTCACACAATTCTACCCGATATTCGCATATCGTGAAGCTGACGCTCCACTTTTATGCTCATATCGGGGCGGGTCATTAAGCCATAAAACCACTCCTGTGCAAGCACATCGTGGTTTCAGGATTTTGACCCTGACATCTCATGTTACAGATATTATAAAATTGAAATCAGAAAAAAGCAATGAAAATGTAATTACCGATTTAGAAAGAGCGGGGATAGTTGAGTGAAAAAAATGAAAAAAACAGGATGGAAGCGGTTTCAAATATTCCTGTTAATGATAATGCTGTTATTTGCTTTGACTGGCTGCGGAGAAAATGCAGATGATGTGGCAGACCGCATGGAGAAGATTGTAACAGGTAATAATCCGTTGGAAGTAGAGTCCATATCTCAGGAGAAATATGCTTATAATACGTTACCGGACAATACAAAACTTGTCTATGATGAGATTTTGTATGCCATTATGCACCGGGAAGAAAAGGTACAGATCGCGACCACAAATGTCGATGAGATGGAGCTGGCTTATCTGGCAGTTCGATATGATTATTGTAATCTGTTCTGGTTGAAACAGTTTTCCTATGTGACGTATAACCGTGGGGATGAGATCACGGCGATCATGGTGACTCCGGAATTCAGTATGAGCAAAGAAGAACAGAAAAAGACACAGAAGAAGATTGATGAGGAAGCTGACCGAATGCTGGCAGATGCGCCGACGGATGGTTCAGACTTTGATAAGGCGCTTTATGTGTTTGAAAAATTGATCACGGAAGTGGATTATGTGGATGATTCTGCTGACAACCAGAATATCATCAGTGTATTTTTAAATCACGAAACCATTTGTCAGGGATATGCGTATGCGACACAGTATCTGTTGGAAAAATTGGGGATTTCCTGTACGACAGTACTTGGAAACGTCAGCGACGGACCGCATGCATGGAATCTGGCAAAGCTGGACGGGGAATACTATTATATTGATACCACATGGGGAAATTCCCAGTATCTGTCCCGCCAGGAAGAACAGAAAGAAAGCGTGGTATCCAAGTACATTGATTATAATTATTTTGGTGCTTCTACGGCGGACATTATGCAGTCACATACTGCAGATGAGCGGATCAGTCTTCCGGATTGTACGGCGATGGCAGATAACTATTATGTGCATGAGGGGCGTTATATTACCGAGTGGAATCCGGAGACCATCGGTGCGATTTTTGCGCAGGCTTATCAATCCGGAGAGAAAATGATTCAGGTGAAATTTGCAAGCACAGATCTGTATGAACAGGCAATGCAGTATTTTGTGGAAGAATATGGAATTGCGAAATTCTGTCCGGGATTAAGTTCTTTCCGTTATATGGAAGATATAGATGGTTGTGTGCTGTTTATTGTATTTTAATAAAACAGTGTGATGTTGGGTAAGAATAATGAGTCAAATGGAAGTATAGAGGAAAGCAGCAGAAAGGCAAGTGTGAAATGCTATGGGAAAAAAATTAAATCTGTCCCATAATCTGATGGGATGTCGATTAGATAACTGGTTACGTTTGAAAAAAAGCAATCCGATCACGGCGGAAAATAAAGGACAGGCACGGCTGATCACGGCGGTGTCTTCCGTTCTGGCTGTTCCGGCATTTTTGGAATGGCTGGTCTTTTATGTGCCGATCAAACGGACGAAAATTCGGAAAGATCCGGTATACATTGTGGGGTACTGGCGTTCTGGAACGACTTTTTTGCAGAATCTGCTGACCAGAGATCCACAGTTTGGATGGTTTGATCCGGTTCGCACCGTGACTTTCAGCAACTGTATTTTTATGAAGGGGATTCTGGCAAAAGCACAGAAGAAGCTGTTGCAGGGCGCGCGTCCGATGGATAATCTGGAATATACACTGGATCTTCCGATGGAGGAAGTGTTTGCGCAGGCAACGATCTCTACCCAGGCGATCAGTCATATGCTGGTATTCCCGGATGGCGGAAAAGGAGTCAAATACATTGAGACAGCTTTTATTGATGAGCAGGATGAGAAACGCCAGCAGGAATGGCGCAGGGCGTATGACTACATTTTGAAAAAAGTGACATATCTGTACGGAGGCAAACAGCTCCTGTTGAAAAGCCCGGAAAATACATGCAGGATCGGTGCTTTAAAAAAATGTTATCCGGGAGCAAAATTTATTAATATTTACCGCAATCCGTATACGGTCGTCATGTCAACCGTCAATATGTTTACCAAGGAGATGGGACTGTTTTGTCTGAATGAGCCGGCATCTCATCAGGTGATCGAAGATGTGACGATTGATCTGTTTGAACGTATTTATAAAAAGGCTTTCCGTGAGCTGAATGCCATGCCACCGGAAGATCATATTGATATCAAATATGAAGATTTCTGCAAAGATCCGGAAGGATATGTAAAACAGATTTATGGGCATCTTGGTATCGATGGGTTTGAGGAGGCAAAACCATATTTTGACGCATATCTGGACAGTCAGAAAAATTATCGCAAGAATAAATTTGAACTGACACCGGAACTGCGGGACAAAATCAATGCAAAACTGGGATTTTATTTTGAATATTACGGATATGAGATGCAAAAATAGAACAATGGATCGTATTTTTACTCATAAAAAGTGCTATCTTCATTAGTATGTATTCGGGTAATTTCTCATGCAAGATGAACATTGACGGAATGCATAGGATGAGTGATCTGTAACACACTTTCACACTTTCGCAGAGAAAATTTGTGGTGCAAAATAACCTTAAGTAGTGTATACTGGACATATATCAGATGAAAGGCAACTCCCACCTTTATAGGCGGTGAGATTCTTCCTGACATGAGAAAGGAGAACTTTATTATGGAAAAAATCAGTGACAGCATGAAAAAAATCTTATTGGCAGGTATCGGTGCAGCAGCTACAACTGCTGAAAAATCAAAAGAGATTCTGGACGATCTGGTAAAAAAAGGTGAACTGACCGTAGAGCAGGGGAAAGTCCTGAATGAGGAATTAAAGCATAACGTAAAACAGACATTCCAAAAAGATGAACAGGATCCTGCTGATGTATTAAAGGGAATGACTCCGGAGCAGATTGAAGCATTAAAAGCAGCAATTGCTGACATGGAGACAAAAGCTGCTGATGAGGAAGCTGCTAAAGAGTAGAAGGCATCTAAAAGTGTAAGGTGCAATGAAAACAGATTGAAAGAAATTGAAATTATGAGTGAAAAAGATACGAATGGAACCCGATTGCGGGAGATTATATCAGTCATTCACAAACATCAAATAGCCAGAGGCGTAACTCCGGAAAAGTTACGACTGATTCTGGAAGATCTTGGCCCAACTTATATTAAGCTGGGTCAGATTATGTCTATGCGTTCGGATATTTTCCCAAAGAAAATCTGTGATGAATTTATGCGTCTGCGTTCTGAAGTAACGCCGATGCCTTTTTCGGAAGTGAAAGAGGTGATCGAGCATGCTTATGGAACAGAGCTTAATGAAGTTTTTACAGAATTTGAGGAAGAACCGATTGGTTCTGCTTCTATTGCTCAGGTGCATAAAGCAAAATTAAAAACAGGTGAGACTGTTGTTGTAAAGGTGCAGCGTCAGGGAATCTACGAAACGATGTCCCGGGATATTGCATTTTTACATCGCGCCGTAAAACTGATGCCGCCGATCAATATGGCAGGACTGGTGGATATGAATCAGGTTCTGGATGAAATGTGGGTGGTTGCACAGGAAGAAATGAATTTTCTGGCAGAAGCGGCAAATATGGAAGAATTTGCACGTCTGAACAAAGATGTGGCATTTGTAACCAGTCCGAAGCTTTACCGGGAGTACACGACCACACAGGTACTTGTAATGGAGTATATTGAAGGAATCGGTGTGGATGAAAAAGATAAATTACTGGCAGCCGGCTATGATCTGGATGAGATCGGCACAAAGATGGCAGATAATTATGTAAAGCAGATCATGGAGGATGGATTTTTCCATGCGGACCCACATCCGGGGAATATGCGTATCCGCGACGGCAAAATTGTCTGGATCGACATGGGAATGATGGGACGTTTTTCCCAGCGGGATCAGGCGTTGCTGACCAAGGTCATCAAAGGCGTGGCAACGCATGACGTCAGTTTGATCGTGGAAGCGGTATTGTCTCTGGGAGATTTTCACGATAAACCGAATCAGAAACTGCTGTATTCGGATATTGGTGACTGGCTTGCAAAATATGGTTCTGCAAATTTTGGTGGTCTGAATATGGGAACTTTAATGCAGGATCTGATCGACATTATGAAAGAAAACAGGGTATCGATGCCTCACAGTCTGACGATGCTGGTACGTGGTCTGACAACTATTGAGGGTGTGATCGCTGAGATTGCACCGGATATTAATGTGGTTCAGGTGGCAACGCTGCGCATGTCAGAAAATAAATTTTCTGCTTCTAATCTGAAAGATGAACTGTATCTGGGCGGAAAAGAACTCTGGCAGGCGTTACAGAAAGGAATCAAGATACCATCTTATATATCAGATCTGTTACGAAGCTATATGCAGGGACAGACCAGTATCAATCTGGATTTGCATGCGACGGACGATCTGACGGTGATGCTGAATGCGTTAGTGCGGCGGCTAGTCATGGGATTTCTGATCATGGCGCTTCTGATCAGTTCGAGTATTATCTGTACCACCGATATGAAACCGAAATTACTGGGAATTCCGGCACTGGGAGCCATCGGCTATTTCATGGCGATTATATTTACGGTTTCCGTGTTTATCAGTCACTTTCGGTCAAAAAAGAAAAAACGATAGAGAAAGAGATTTTTAAAGTATGGCAACAAAAACAAAAAAAACAGTAAAATCAAATATTTCAAAAATGGCAATTGTAGGTATTTTATCTGCTATTGCGTATATTTTGATGTTTATGGAGTTCAGTGTTCCACTGATGCCGGTGTTTATTAAAATGGATCTGTCCGATTTTCCGGCATTGATCGGCAGTCTGGCAGTAGGTCCGGTGGGCGGCATCATTATTGCACTGATCAAAAATCTGTTACATCTGACAGTAACATCCACAGGCGGTGTCGGAGAACTTTCCAATTTCATTTTGAATGCGGTATTTATCCTGCCGGCAGGTTTACTGTATAAGAAAAAGAAATCAAAAAAGAGTGCCTGCGGCGGAGCAGTTCTGGGGGCAGTCCTGATGGCAGTGGTCAGTGTGGCATCCAATTACTTCGTTGTATATCCGGTTTATTATAATTTCATGCCGGCAGATACGATTCTGGCAGCATATCAGGCAATTTTTCCGGGAGTAAAAAGTATTTTGCAAAGTCTGATCGTATTTAATATGCCGTTTACATTTATCAAGGCGATGATCAGTGTGGTGATTACATTCCTGCTATACAATCATCTGGTTCCGATTCTGACGATGAACAAGCGGAGTGAATAAAATTTTTAAGGAAAAGGAGAAAGAAAAAATGAGTGATTACAGATTAGATACGAAATGTGTACAGGGGGGATATCGTCCGGGAAATGGAGAACCGCGACAGATTCCGATCGTTCAGTCTACAACGTTCCGTTATGAGACGAGTGAGGCAATGGGAAGATTGTTTGATCTGGAGGATTCCGGATATTTCTATACCCGTCTGCAGAATCCGACCAATGATATGGTAGCAGCAAAGATTGCAGAGATGGAAGGCGGTACAGCGGCAATGCTGACATCCTCCGGACAGGCAGCAAACTTCTTTGCATTATTTAATGTATGTGAGTGCGGAAGCCATATTGTGGCATCTTCTGCCATTTACGGTGGAACCTTCAACCTGATTGAAGTAACTATGAAAAAAATGGGTATCACAGCAACATTCGTAGCGCCGGATTGTACCGAAGAAGAATTAAATGCAGCATTTCAGGAAAATACAAGAGTTGTGTTTGGTGAGACCATCGCAAACCCGGCATTGACGGTTCTGGATATTGAAAAATTTGCCAAAGCCGCACATGCACATGGGGTACCGCTGATCGTGGATAATACATTCCCGACACCGGTGAACTGCCGTCCGTTTGAGTGGGGTGCAGATATTGTAACCCATTCCACAACAAAATATATGGATGGTCATGGTGCAGCAGTCGGCGGAGCTATCGTTGATTCCGGAAACTTTGACTGGATGGCACATGCAGATAAATTCCCGGGACTTTGCACACCGGATGATTCTTATCATGGAATTACTTATGCAGAAAAATTCGGTCAGGGTGGTGCATTTATCACAAAATGTACCGCGCAGTTAATGCGTGATCTTGGAAGTATCCAGTCTCCACAGCATGCATTTTATCTGAACCTCGGTCTGGAATCACTGCATGTTCGTATGCCGCGTCACGTAGAAAACGGACAGGCAGTAGCAGAATTCCTGGCAAATCATCCGAAAGTAGTCAACGTTACATACAGCGGACTTCCGGGGGATAAATATTATGATCTGGCACAGAAATACATGCCGAAGGGCGGATGCGGTGTCGTATCCTTCGAATTAGAGGGCGGTCGTGCAGCGGCAGAAGTTTTCATGAAACATCTGAAACTGGCAGCTATTGAGACACATGTGGCAGATGCAAGAACCTGCTGTTTAAATCCGGCAACATCCACACATCGTCAGATGACAGACGAACAGCTTGAAGCGGCTGGAATCCCGGCGGGACTGGTGCGTATGTCCTGTGGTCTGGAGGACAAAGAAGATCTGATCGCAGATCTGGCACAGGCATTAGAAGCTATTTAAATTCTTGTTTGTCGTTTAAGGAACAAGATGAAAAAACTCCAATGCCGGCACGACAGATTTCCTATCTTCGCTGCGCCGCCTATCTCCGACCGCTCCCGCGAACTCACCAACAGCAAAAACGGCTGTTGGCTCAAACACACTCCCGCGGTCGGGCTATGCTCGCTCCGATAACGGAAATCCGTCTATCGCCTTGCATTGGAGTTTTTTCATCTTTGTTCCATTTACACGACGGCACCGCGTGCCACGTGCACATATAAATAGTAACAAATTTAACGCTGTGCTGTGCACGCTGATTCACTTTATGAACGCAGAATAAGCATTCCCCCGCTTCAAGTGCATAGAGCACTAAGCGGTGGGTAAGGGGATGCTTATGTCAGTGGGAGTTAAAAGCTCCCACTGACAGGTCGCAAAGCGACTGCGTTCATGAGCAAGTAGCGAAAGCGGATTGCGAATGTCCGCTTTACCACAGAATAAGCATTTCCCTGCTTCTAGTGCGTAGAACAACTAAGTGTTGGTAAA
>ERZ1673739.425-NODE-425-length-59769-cov-22.831212_pt1 | contig 59769 bp, 50 predicted proteins | sample MGYA00580210_ERZ1673739 | MGnify/ENA primary metagenome ERZ1673739 (study PRJEB41218, sample SAMN15661749) | gut metagenome | host: Homo sapiens | place: Canada: London | collected 2015-08-20/2019-03-30 | study: EMG produced TPA metagenomics assembly of... | reverse complement strand
AAACGTATGCGCCAGATTGGAAACGTAGAAATTCCACAGAAGGCATTTATGAGTGTATTAAAATTAGATGATAAATAAGAAATAGGGGAAGGTATTGTATGAAGAAGGATTTGGGACTTTATATTCATATTCCTTTTTGTGTGAAAAAATGTGAATATTGTGATTTTCTGTCCTGGAATGCAGGGGAGGAAGAACGGCAGCAGTATGTAGCTGCGCTACTTTCAGAGATTGAAAGTTACAGGGAATTTGCGAAAGGATATCGGGTATCAACAATATTTATTGGGGGAGGTACGCCGTCCGTTTTATTGCCAAAGCAGATGGAAGATATTCTTCAGAAAATTTATGAAATATTTGAATTGGAAAGAAGACCGGAGATTACCGTAGAAGTAAATCCGGGAACTGTGGATGAGAAAAAATTACAGTGCTATAAGGAGAATGGAGTAAACCGTTTGAGTATGGGACTGCAGTCTGTAAAAGATGAAAAACTCAGACTTTTAGGCAGAATTCATACCTATCAGGAGTTTGTGGAAAGCTATGAGCTGGCGAGAAAAGCTGGGTTTGACAATATCAGCATAGATTTGATTTCTTCTGTGCCGGGGCAGACCTTGCAGGAATGGAAGGAAGAGCTGGAAACAGCAGCAGCACAAAATCCGGAGCATATTTCTGTATATCAGCTTATTATTGAAGAGGGGACGCCTTTTTATGAAAAATATGCAGAACATCCGGAGCTTTTGCCTGATGAGGAGACCAGCAGAGAAATCTATCTTTGGACAGGCAAATTTTTAAAAGAAGCAGGCTATGAGCAATATGAAATTTCCAATTATGCCAAGCCGGGAAAAGAGTCCAGACATAATCTGAAATATTGGGAGCGTGGAGATTATTTAGGCTTAGGTTTGGGAGCGGCATCAATGGTGCGAAATATTCGTATGAGCAATACAAAGGATATGAGGACTTATCTGGAACGTTGTGACAAGCCTAAAACCATGCGGGAGGACGTGCAGTTTTTAGAAGAGCCTCGTCAGATGGAAGAATTTATGTTTTTGGGACTTCGAAAAACAAGAGGTGTGTCAAAAAAGGAATTTAAACGTATTTTTGGCAGAGAAATGGATATGGTTTATGAAAAGGCTTTACATAAATGTCTGGAAAATGGGATGCTGCTGGCGCATAAGGACAGAATTTTTCTTTCAGAAGAGGGAACTCTTTTGAGCAATATGGTTTTGTCAGAGTTTTTGTTTGATTTGTAAAATAGTTTATGGAATTTTAATAAAGTTTAATTCTTTTGTTCTGGATTTCTGAGTTTTTCTGTGGCAGAATAAGAACAGAAAAAACAGGGGAGGAATTGTATGAATATTTTGTTTTTTCTTACCCCCAAAGTAGATGTTGCATATATTTATGATACATATAGTCTTAGACAAGTATTGGAAAAGATGGAATATCATAAGTATTCATGTATTCCGATTATTAATGAACGGGGCAAATATACAGGTACGATTACAGAAGGCGACCTGTTATGGGGATTAAAGAACAGGGCAGATTTGAATTTAAAAAGTGCAGAGGAGGTTCCGATTACTTCCTTTGAAAGAAGAACGGATTATACACCTATACGTGTGGACTCAGATATGGAAGATTTGCTGGATAAGGCAATGAGACAGAATTTTGTTCCGGTAGTGGACGACCAGAAGAATTTTATCGGGATTGTCACAAGACGGGATATTATGCAGTATATTTGTTCCTCATGTAAAAGAGAAGATACCAAAGAGAAAGAAACTGTCGGCGTTTAAGGTGCCGGCAGTTTTCTGCGTTTGTGCGTAAAAAAATAGAACAAATGTTTGCAAAAGGCGAAGGCAATGTGGTACAATGTATAAATCAGATAGTAAGAAGTGCAAACTAAGTTTACGGATATACGGAAGAAAGGAAGAACTATGGCAGTAAAAATGCAAGCAAGGCAGTTTATAAAGATACGTGGTGCAAATGAAAATAATCTAAAAAATCTTGATGTAGATATTCCCAGAAATGAAATGGTCGTGCTTACAGGGCTCAGCGGCTCAGGAAAGAGTTCTCTGGCATTTGATACAATTTATGCGGAAGGTCAGAGAAGATACATGGAGTCATTATCTTCCTATGCCCGCCAGTTTTTGGGACAGATGGAGAAGCCGGATGTGGAAAGTATTGAGGGGCTTTCTCCCGCAATTTCCATAGACCAGAAATCTACGAATAGAAATCCACGTTCCACAGTAGGAACGGTAACGGAGATTTATGATTATTTCCGTCTGTTGTATGCAAGAATTGGAATTCCACATTGTCCGAAATGCGGCAGAGAAATTAAAAAACAGACCGTAGACCAGATGGTGGACCATATTATGGGGATGCCGGAACGAACGAAAATACAGCTTTTGGCTCCGGTGGTGAGAGGTCGTAAGGGAACTCACGCAAAGCTTTTTGAGCAGGCGAGAAAAAGCGGTTATGTACGCGTACTGGTAGACGGAAGTCTATATGAATTAAATGAAGAAATAAAGCTGGATAAAAATATCAAACACAATATAGAAATTATTGTGGACCGTTTGATTGTAAAACCGGGAATTGAAAAACGACTGACAGACTCTATTGAAACGGTGCTGAATTTGGCAGAGGGAAAATTGGTAGTAGATACCATGGATGGAAATTATGTGAATTTCAGCCAGAGCTTTGCCTGTCCTGATTGTGGGATTAGTATTGATGAAATTGAACCCAGAAGCTTTTCTTTTAACAATCCTTTCGGTGCGTGTCCTTCCTGCTTTGGATTGGGATATCGTATGGAATTTGACGTGGATTTGATGATACCGGACAGAAGCCTCAGTATTTCTCAAGGGGCAATTACTGTAATGGGATGGCAATCCTGTGCTGACAAAGGAAGCTTTACCAGAGCGATTTTAGATGCACTGGCAAAGGAATATCACTTTGACTTAGATACGCCTTTTGAAGAATATCCGCAGGAGGTGCAGGATGTTTTAATTCACGGAACAAACGGAAAAGAAGTGAAGGTGTATTATAAAGGACAGCGTGGAGAGGGGGTCTATGATGTTGCTTTTGAAGGAATTGTGAAGAATGTGGAGCGGAGATACAGGGAGACAGGCTCGGAAACCATGAAGCAGGAATACGAGTCCTTTATGCGTATTACTCCATGTCCTTCCTGTAAAGGGCAAAGACTGAAGCCGGAAGCTTTGGCAGTGACTGTGGGAGATAAGAATATTTATGAGGTCACCTCTATGTCAATCAGCAGTCTCTCTGAATTTTTAGAGGGCTTACAGCTTTCAGAAACACAGCAGCTTATCGGTGAGCAGGTGTTAAAAGAGATTAGGGCAAGGGTAGGTTTTCTGGTGAATGTAGGTCTGGACTACCTGACTTTGGCAAGGGCAACAGGAACGCTTTCAGGGGGCGAAGCCCAGCGTATCCGTTTGGCAACTCAGATTGGTTCGGGACTGGTAGGCGTTGCATATATTCTGGACGAGCCAAGTATCGGACTTCATCAGAGGGACAATGATAAGCTTTTGGGAACCTTGAAGCATTTGCGGGATTTGGGAAATACTTTGATTGTAGTGGAGCATGATGAGGATACTATGCGGGCAGCAGATTGTGTGGTAGACATCGGACCGGGAGCAGGGGAGCACGGCGGTCAGCTTGTGGCAATCGGAACAGCAGAAGAAATTATGCAAAATCCAAATTCTATTACAGGGCAGTATTTAAGCGGAAAGATTAAAATTCCTGTTCCGGAAGTAAGGAGAAAACCAACAGGATTTCTCACAATTCGAAAAGCAGCAGAAAACAATTTAAAGAACATTGATGTAAAAATTCCTTTGGGAGTGATGACTTGTGTAACCGGTGTTTCCGGTTCGGGAAAGAGTTCCCTCGTCAATGAGATTTTATATAAGAGCCTGGCAAGAAAGTTAAATCGTGCAAGAACAATTCCGGGAAAACATAAGTGTATTGAGGGTGTGGAGCAATTAGACAAGGTTATTGATATTGACCAGTCGCCTATCGGAAGAACACCTCGTTCAAACCCTGCAACTTATACCGGTGTGTTTGACCAAATCAGAGACCTTTTTGCGGCTACGGCAGACGCAAAGGCAAGAGGGTATAAAAAGGGCAGATTTAGTTTTAATGTAAAAGGCGGAAGATGTGAGGCATGCAGCGGTGACGGTATTTTAAAGATTGAAATGCACTTTTTACCGGATGTTTATGTACCGTGTGAAGTATGTCAGGGAAAACGATATAACAGAGAAACGCTGGAAGTAAAATACAAAGGAAAGAGTATTTACGATGTACTGAATATGACCGTAGAGGAAGCTTTGGCTTTCTTTGACCATGTTCCGTCTATCAAGAGAAAAATCCAGACTTTATACGATGTGGGATTGTCCTATATTCGTTTGGGACAGCCTTCCACAGAGCTTTCCGGAGGAGAGGCGCAGAGAATTAAGCTTGCCACAGAGCTGAGCAAGAGAAGTACCGGAAAGACGATTTATATTTTAGATGAGCCGACAACAGGTCTGCATTTTGCAGATGTGCATAAGCTCATTGAAATTCTCCAAAGGCTTTCCGAAGGCGGAAATACCGTTGTAGTCATTGAGCATAATTTAGATGTCATTAAAACAGCAGATTACATTATTGATATAGGACCGGAGGGCGGAGATAAGGGAGGAACTGTGGTTGCAAAGGGAACTCCTGAGGAGATTGCAGCAAATCCGGCATCTTATACAGGTCAATATGTGTCAAAATATTTGAGATGATTGCCCCTTTTCAATAGAGGGGAAGTTGTATATAATGAAGTAGAGCCAAGGCGAAAGGTCTTAGGAAAGGGGTAAATGAATGGCAGCATCAGACATTGGAATTGATTTGGGAACAGCCAGTATCCTTGTTTATGCCAAGGGTAAGGGGATTGTTTTGAAAGAACCATCCGTAGTTGCATACGATAAAGATAATAATAAAATACGTGCAGTAGGCGAGGAAGCCCGTCAGATGATAGGGCGTACACCGGGGAATATTGTGGCAGTGCGTCCTTTGAGACAGGGAGTAATTTCTGACTATGAGGTTACAGAGAAAATGCTGAAATATTTTATTTCCAAAGCAATCGGAAAGAGAGCATTTCGAAAACCACGTATCAGTATATGTGCGCCAAGCGGCATCACCGAGGTGGAGAAAAAAGCAGTAGAAGAAGCCACTTATCAGGCAGGCGCCAGAGAAGTGCACATTATAGAAGAACCCATTGCAGCAGCCATTGGCGCAGGCATTGATATTACAATACCTTTCGGAAATATGATTGTGGATATCGGAGGAGGAACAACAGACGTTGCCGTAATTTCACTGGGCGGCACAGTGGTTTCCACTTCTATTAAGCTTGCAGGAGATGATTTTGATGATGCAATTATGCGTCATGTGCGAAAAAAACACAATCTGATGATCGGAGAGAGAACAGCAGAGGACATTAAAATCCAGATTGGAACAGTGTATTCCTCTCCGCAGCCCAAGAGCATGGAAGTAAAGGGGCGTGATACGATTACGGGATTACCAAAGAGTGTTACGCTTACTTCAGAAGAAATCAAAGAGGCTTTAAGGGATGCCACAACTCAGATTATGGAGACTATTCACAGCGTATTAGAGAAAACGCCGCCTGAGCTGGCAGCAGACGTGGCAGAAAGAGGCATTGTGCTCACCGGCGGAGGCGCTTTGCTGGGTGGTTTGGAAGAGCTGATTGAAGAAGAAACGGGAATTAATACCATTGTGGCAGATAATCCGGCACAGGTGGTTGCCATAGGCACAGGGCAATACATGGAAATGATGAGTAAAATGAACGGAAAATTATAGAGATACAGAGAGGAAGAAATGTGGAAGAAACCATTGAAGGATATATAGAGCATATCATATATCGAAATCAGGAAAACGGATATACTGTAGCAAACCTTGTTGCAGAAGAGACAGAGATTACCTGTGTGGGGATTTTTCAGTATCTGAATGAAGGTGAGGCTATAAGAGCCAAAGGAGTATATAAGGAACACCCTTCTTATGGGCAGCAGTTTTCTGTATCTTCTTATGAAATTGTCATTCCACAGGACTCTCTGGCAATGGAGAGATATTTAGGTTCGGGAGCTATAAAGGGTATCGGAGCCGCTCTGGCAGCTAGAATTGTGCGTCATTTTGGCGATGATACCTTGCGGATTATTGAAACGGAACCGGAACGTCTGGCAGAGGTAAAAGGCATTAGTGAGCGGAAAGCAAGGGAGATTGCAGAACAGGTAGAAGATAAGGCAGATATGAGAAAGGCAATGATGTTTCTTCAGCAATATGGCATTTCTCAGACTTTAGGCGCTAAAATTTATCAGCAGTATAAACAGGATATGTATCGGATTTTAAAAGAAAATCCATATAAGATGGCAGAGGACATTTCCGGTGTTGGATTTAAAATTGCAGATGAAATCGCAGCACGTATTGGTATTCATACGGACTCAGATTACCGTATTCGAAGCGGTCTTTTATACATATTGCTTCTGGCAACCGCAGAGGGACACGTATATCTTCCAAAAAAGGTTCTGCTGGCAAGAGCAGAAAAGCTTTTGGGGGTTCAGGCTGATTATATGGAAAAACATATTGTAGATTTGGCTATTGACCGCAAAATTGTAGTGAAGGAAATTACAGACGACTTTACGGACGAAAAAGAGCAGGTTGTCTATGCCAGTCAATATTATCAAATTGAGCTGCATACAGCTCAGATGCTTCATGAGCTGAATTTAAAGGATACCATAGATGAAGAGGTAATTGCAGAAAAAATTCGAAGAATTCAAAAAGCAGAAAAAATTGAATTGGATGAAATGCAGCAGCAGGCGATTGCGGAAGCTGTGAAAAATGGCTTGTTGGTGATTACCGGAGGACCAGGAACAGGAAAGACTACAACGATTAACGGTATTATCCGATATTTTGAAATGGAAGGGCTGGATATTTACCTTGCAGCTCCTACCGGAAGAGCAGCGAAACGTATGACGGAAGCTACGGGATATGAGGCGAAAACCATCCACAGAATGTTAGAACTTACAGGAGCTCCGGAGGAAAAGTCAGGAAGTATTTATTTTGAAAGAAATGCTCAAAATCCTTTAGAGGCGGATGTAATTATCATTGATGAAATGTCTATGGTAGATATTTTTTTGATGCACGCATTGTTGTCAGCGGTGGTATCGGGAACGAGATTGATTTTAGTAGGTGATGTAAATCAGCTTCCCAGTGTAGGACCGGGAAGTGTTTTAAAAGATATTATTGCTTCCGGTGAGTTTCCTGTTGTGGAGCTGGTGAAAATTTTCCGTCAGGCATCGCAAAGCGATATTGTCGTAAACGCCCATAAGATTAATCAGGGAGTACCGGTAAGCTTAGATAATAAAAGTATGGATTTCTTCTTTTTGAAGAGATATGATGCAAATGTGATTATCAGTGTTGTGATTACTCTTATTCAGAAAAAAATGCCTAAGTTTGTAGATGCAGAGCCTTATGATATACAGGTGCTGACACCTATGCGAAAAGGGCTTTTAGGCGTGGAGAGGTTAAACGTTATTTTGCAGCAGTATCTTAATCCTCCTTCTAAGGAAAAGAAAGAGAAGGAGCATGGCAAAGGACTTTTCAGAGAAGGGGACAAGGTCATGCAGATTAAGAATAATTATCAGTTGGAGTGGGAAATCAGAGGTCTTTACGGTATTCCTGTGGAAAAGGGCGTAGGTGTCTTTAACGGAGATACAGGCATTATAAAAGAAATCAATACTTTTGCAGAAACGATTACCGTAGAGTTTGATGAGCGAAGATTTGTGGAATATAGCTTTAAGCAGCTGGAGGAATTAGAGCTTGCTTATGCAATTACCATCCATAAGGCACAGGGAAGCGAATATCCGGCAGTGATTATTCCTCTTTTGGCAGGACCGAAAATGCTGATGAACCGAAATCTTCTTTATACGGCAGTTACCAGAGCCAGAAAATGTGTGACTTTGGTAGGGGATGAAAAGGTTTTTGCAGAAATGGAAAATAACAAAATGGAGCAAAGCCGGTATACGACTCTTGATTTGAGAATAAAGGAGAGTCATTGAGAAGAAATTTATTTTTAGATATTTTATATCCAAGGCACTGTCCCGTCTGTCATGAGATTACAGTGCCTTGGGGAAGAAAAATTTGTGATACATGCAAAGACAAATTAAAGCCCATTTACGGGGCAAGATGCTTTTGCTGCTCGAAACCGCTTCAAAGGGCAGAGCAGGAATATTGTAAGGATTGCAGAAAAACACGTCAATTTCAACAGGGACTGGGGATTTTTTCTTACAGTACCCTTCTTCAAAATTCTTTATTTCAGTTAAAATACGGAAAACGTCAAGAATACGGTACGTTCTATGGTGAGTTCGCCGCATACTATTCCAGAGAAAAAATAGAAAAATGGAAAATAGATATTATTATGCCAATTCCCCTTCATCCTCGCCGATTGGAAAAGCGAGGTTATAATCAGGCAGGTGTGCTTGCCGAGGCATTGGGAAAGAAGTTGGGGATACCTGTGGATGAAAAAAATTTGAAAAGACGGAAGAATACAAAGCCGCAAAAAGAATTAAATCATCGGGAACGGCAGAAAAATATGAAAAATGCTTTTATTGTACGAAAAAAATTAAAAGAAGAAAATATACTTTTAGTAGATGACATTTACACAACAGGAAGTACCATAGAAGAAGCGGCAAAAGAGCTGAAAAAGGCAGGAGCACAAAATATCTTTTTTCTTACAATAGCCATTGGTGCAGATAGCTGAAAAGTCTTGATTAGGTTCCTTTGAGTATGCTATAATGCAGTATGTATGATTATAAGTTTTTGAAGAAAAAACAGGAAAAGAGGTATTTTATGCTAAATAATCAGAAAATTAAAAAAATGCATAAATTGGCCCTGTACGAGTCAGGAGAAGGAAAGCGTCATTTGGCCATCAGCAATTATTATCGCAGTGATTATATTGGGCTGGCACTGATTAAAAACTTTTTTTTGACAACAATTGCTTATGGTATACTGCTGCTGATTTATTTTGGATATAACAGTGAATATTTAATGGCGAATATCCATCGGATGAATTTGGCGCTGCTTATTATAAAAATTGTTGGCGTGTATTTGATTATGCTTGTGGGATATAGTATTTTGACATATATATACTGCTCTGTAAAATATTCCAGAGCCCAAAAAGGAATACAAGAATATTATAAAGGATTAAATCAAATGAAGAAAATGTACGACAGAGAAGAGAAAAGAAACGGAAAAATTTCAGGAAGGAGAGCGCGGTCATGACAGTATTATTAGAGTTAAAACAAAAAATAAAAAGCTTTTACAGTGAACATGATGTGCTGTTGCTTTCTATTTTGAAATTCTTATTGGGATTTCTTTTGTTTCAGGGAATTAATACCAGTTTAGGATTTATGAAACCGTTGGATAATATTTTTGTGGTTTTGATTTTGGCGATTATCTGTGCGGTTCTTCCCATTAACGCAATGACGGTACTTGCATGTGTTATGATTATTACGCATTGCTATGCCATTAGCGTGGAGGTAGCAGGCTTTGCAGGTCTTTTGATTTTGTTGCTGCTTATGTTATTTTTGAGATTTACATCACAGGATAATCTGGCGCTTGTTTTGACACCCGTAGCTTTTACATTTAAAATTCCTGTGGCAGTACCGATTGGCAGTGGCCTTTTAAGAGGACCGGCTTGTGCGATACCGGCGTGCTGCGGTGTTGTTTTATATTCTTTCATGCAGGTGGTACAGGAAAAAAGTGCGGTTCTTCAGGGAAAGGAAACAGAGACAATTCAAAAACTTCAGCTTTTATTAGACGGACTGATGAAAAATCGGGAAATGTGGATTACAATCGTGGCGTTTATTATTGTATTGACGACAGTTTATCTGATTTCCAGATGCTCTTTTGATTATTCATGGAGAGTAGCGAACGCGTCTGGTGCAGTGATTTACATAGTTATTATGGTTTTAGGAGGTATGTTCCTCAGCGTAGATGTTGATATTATGGGAGTAATTTTAGCAGCTGTGTTTTCCGTACTGATTGGACTTGTCATTGAGTTTGCAGTATTGGGCGTGGATTATTCCAGAAGTGAGCATACACAGTTTGAGGATGATGAATATGTATACTATGTAAAGGCAGTTCCAAAGTCTATTGTGGCACAGAAGGAAAAAAGCATTAAAAAAATATCGTCTGAATTTGAAAAGAAGGATGCTGCGGAGCAGAAAGAGGCAACTCCTGTGGAACAGGTAAGCGAGGAGAATTTTGATTTTGAAAAGCAGTTAGAGGAGTCATTGAAGGATTTATAAGTAAACAGAAAATTTAAGAATAAGGGATTAGGAAGTAAGATAAAGGGGAGGTGAAAAAATGAGCAGGTTTTTTGATTTTATAGAAAATAATTTCGGTTCAATTTCATCTTTTGATAAAATACAATGGATGGATATTGTGGAGATACTTTTAATCGCAGTTTTTGTATACCAGTTTATGCTGTGGATAAGAAATACCAGAGCATATTCACTTTTAAAGGGTATTTTGATTGTGGTACTGTTCATTTTTATAGCATATTTTCTTCAGATGAATACCATCTTATGGTTGGTTTATAATGCAGGAGGATATGCAATCACGGCTGTTCTGATTATCTTTCAGCCTGAACTCAGAAAAGCACTGGAAGAGTTAGGACATAAGAAAATTGTAAGTAGTATTATTCCCTTTGACAGTAGTAAAAATGAAAATGAGGGAAGATATAGTGACAGAACAGTAAATGAAATTGTACGTGCTACCTTTGAAATGGCAGAGGTGAAAACGGGAGCATTAATCGTTATAGAAGAGGAAACAGTTCTTAATGAATTTATCAGAACAGGAATTGCATTAGATTCCTTAATCAGTAGTCAGTTGTTAATTAATATCTTTGAGCATAACACACCTCTTCATGACGGAGCAGTAATTGTAAGGGGAGACAGAATTATCGCAGCTACCTGTTATCTTCCGCTTTCAGATAATTTAAGCCTGAATAAAAATTTGGGTACAAGACATCGCGCAGGAGTGGGAATTAGTGAAGTCAGTGATTCTTTGACGATTATTGTCTCAGAAGAAACAGGCAGAGTGTCAGTAGCGAGAAATGGCAAGCTTCAGGTTGGCCTGACAAAGGAAGAATTAAAAGATGTTCTGGTGGAAGAACAGAACAAAAATAATCAGGAAAAACAGAAGCATAAATCAAAATTGAAGCTGTGGAAGGGATTGGTGAAGAATGAAAAAAAACATGATTAACAAATTTACCCTAAAAGTTCTTTCACTGATTATTGCGATTTTGATTTGGTTATTGGTTCGAAATGTGGATGATCCAATTGTTGTGCGAACCTTTTATGAAATACCGGTAAGCATTGAAAACGCCTCTTATCTTGCGGAAAACTTAGAAATTCCATTACTGGTGGATGGAAAGGATACCGTGAAAGTTCGAGTTAAGGGCGCTCGTTCTGTTGTGAGTAAGCTGAAAAAGGAAGATATCAAGGCTGTCGCAGATATGACACAAATTATTTCAAAAGATACTACACCGATTATGGTGCCTGTGGAGGTTACCGGTACAGGTATATCAGACTCAGATATTACAGTGAGACCTAGAAATATCCAGGTAGATATTGAAAAACAGAAAAGTGTGGAAAAAACCATTGCTGTCAGCACCGGAGATACACAACCGGATAAGGATTATGAAATCGGGAATTTAAAAGCAAATCCTGAGAAGGTTACGATTTCAGGACCGGAAACCATCATTAATAAAATTGATAAGGTAGTTGCTTTAATCGATGTGACAGGAAGAAAAGAAAGTAATATAGAAATAAAGTCTCAACTAAAGATATATGATAAAAATCTGGATGAATTGTCACCAAAACAGCTGGAATATCTGAATATAAAAGAAATCAGTGATAATACTATCCGAATACAGGCGCAGTTCTGGAAAGTAAAACAGAATGTGAAGATAAAAGCCGAATATTCGGGAGAACCGAAGCGTGGCTATGAGGTAGACAGTATTAATCTGGTGCCGGATACAATCAGCGTGGCAGGGACTGATGAGGCTTTAAAGAAGCTGGAACAGGAAGGCAATACACTGGAAATTCCGGGGAAATATATTGATGTTACAGACAAGACGGGAGATTTTGAACAAAATATTGATTTGAGTGAATTGCTTCCAGAGGATTTGAAGCTGGTAAGAGATTTGAACAGCTCTGTAATTGCTACGGTAAAAATTCTTCCGTATAACAGCAGGGACTACGAGGTTTCCGTTACTCAGATTGAAGCAGATAATAAAGCGGAAGATTTAGATTTGGTATTTCAGGATGAACAGATTACAATTCGTGCAAAAGCAAAAGAGCAGGATTTAGATAGTCTAAGTGCTGCCAATATACAGGTTCAAATTGATTTGAGCGGATACGGAGAAGGGGAATACGAAGTCCCGGTAACTGTTACGCTGCCAGGTGGATATGAGCTGGTAGAAAGTATCAAAGTAAAGGTGAAATTAGTTCCGGGAGCTGAAAAGTAAAGGAACGGGCAGGAAGTGAAAGGGTTGTATGGTTAGTAAAAAGGTAATAATAAAAAATCCTACCGGTCTTCATTTAAGACCGGCGGGAGTTCTCTGCAAAGAGGCGATGCAGTTTAAATCGTTGATAACATTTAATTTCCGTGGGGGAACGGCAAATGCAAAAAGCGTATTGAGCGTTTTAGGCGCTTGTATTAAGTCGGGAACAGAAATTGAATTGGTATGCGAAGGAGAAGATGAAGAGCTTGCATTGAAAACTCTCGTAGACGCAATAGAAAGCGGTTTAGGGGAATAGAAAGTGAGGACTGTTGCTTGATGAACGCAATGGTCCTCTTTTGTGATAAAAAAGGAAGGAAAAAGAAAAATGATACATAATAAGATGAAACAAGGGATAAAAGACGGAGTTCCCATAGCAATCGGTTATTTTTCAGTAAGTTTTACTTTTGGTATGCTGGCAGCCAAAAGCGGTATATCCATATTCCATGCGGTGTTGATTTCTTTGCTTAATTTGACTTCGGCGGGGCAGTTTGCAGGCATGAACGCAATTCTTGCTCAGGCATCTTTTATGGAAATGGCTTTGACACAGCTTGTTATCAATATAAGATATAGTCTGATGTCCCTTTCCCTGTCTCAGAAGTTAGACAGCAGTGTAAAAGTGAGAGAACGACTGGCAGTGTCTTATGGAGTGACGGATGAAATCTTTGCAGTGGCAAGCTCCAAGCCGGGAACAATAGGGGCACACTATATGTATGGATTAATACTTCTTCCTGTATTGGGGTGGGTAGGAGGAACTTTTGCAGGAGCAGCGGCAGGCGCGCTTCTTCCTGCTGAGATAATCAGTGCGCTGGGAGTTGCTTTATATGGAATGTTTATTGCCATTGTAGTTCCCGTAGCAGCAGAGCACAAGGAAGTAAAGGTAGTTGTTCTTACAGCCCTTTGTCTGAGTACAGCGCTTTATTATCTGCCCATAGGAAAGCGGATTTCTTCCGGATTTTCCATGATTATCTGCACCGTGTTTGCAGCCGGCTTAGGCGCCGTTTTATTTCCAATAAAGGAGGAACAGGAATGATATACGCATATATTTTTGTAATGGCAGGAGTCACTTATCTGATTAGGATGCTGCCTCTTACATTGGTGCAAAAGAAGATTACCAATGTCTATGTACGTTCGTTTTTATACTATATTCCCTATGCCTGCCTGACTGCAATGACATTTCCGGCTGTTCTCTATGCAGCCAGCTCGCCAATCGCTGCATTTTGTGGCTTTATCATGGCTGTATTTATGGGATTAAGAAAGAAAAGCTTGATTGTAGTAGCTTTGTCAGCTTGCACTGTTGTGTTTTTGGTGGAAAGAATTGTGGAGTTTTTGTAAAAAAATTATGAGGCTGTTTTATGGAGTAATACTTCATAGGACAACCTCATAATTTTTAGCTTTTCTTTTTTCGATTTTGTTTTCTGATGTGGTATTTTACAATCAGTATAATCATAATGACTGCAAACAAAATTGTCAAAGTTATTATGATAGGCAGAAGCAGTGGGGAAGGAAAAATTGTTTTTACAGTGCCTATTTGGAACATGGACATATCTGCGGTAATCTGTGTTTCCACGGAAAGAGGAAGCTGTACAGAAGCGCTGTATAGTCCTGTGCCATTATAAGACCAAGTACGGGTACGCTGATTATTTTCATCGCTGTCCGAGACAGAAAGTGCATCAGCGGTGACTGTTTTCGGAAGAATTATATTTCCCACCGGTGTAGTTTTATCCATCCAGTAAAGGGATTGGCTATGGAAATTGTCAAATCCATAGTCAAAAAGTGTTCTGGTATCGGTGAAGCGTTCGTCATTTTCAGAACGAAGAACCACACAAATCAAGGTCATATCTTCTCTGGAGGCAGCGGTAACTAAAGTGTTTCTGGCTGCTTCTGTATGTCCGGTTTTACCTGCAATAGCTCCTTCGTAATAATATTTTCCGTCAACCAGAAGCGCATTATGATTTTCCATATTTCTGGAGGCAGCAGTTTTATTCGTAGGAGGAATAGTATATTTGGCAGCTCCTGCGATTTTACAGAAAGCTTCATTTTTTACAGCCTCCCGAAGAATAAGCGCCAAGTCATAAGCTGTTGTATAATGATTAGGATCGGGCAATCCGTTGGCATTGACGAAGTGCGTGTTAGTACAGCCAATTTCGGCGGCTTTGGCATTCATCATAGCCGTGAAATTCTCCACAGAACCGGCTACTTCCACAGCCATTTGCGTACAAACTTCATTGGCAGAAGCCAACATAATAGCATAAAGACATTGCTCTACGGTAAGAACTTCACCAACCTGTGCATTAATGGTGGAATTTCCCGGAGCTAGGTCAGGGAGAATAATGTCGGTAAAAGTAATATTTTTGTTTAAATCCGGTATGTTTTCCAGTATAATGAGAGCTGTCATTACTTTTGTAGTGCTTGCAGGATAGCGTATTTCATTCATAGATTTATCAAAAAGCACCTGTCCGGAGGAAGCCTCCATAAGGACACCGGATGCACTGGAAATCTCAGGAGCAGAAGGCCATCCGGAGGGGAAATCCTGAGCACTGACAGATAAAGGTGATAAAAGACATAACAGCAAGGAAAAGACGGATAGTAATAGTTTTTGTATTTGTTTTTTATAACGCAAGTGAAATCCCTCCTTCTTTCTAATCATATATAGTATAGCATACACGGGGATTTCTTGAAATAAAAAATAAAAAGGAAAAGGCGGTTTTTCACTTTTTATTTTCTTTTTTATCACAATTTGAACACAATTAATTGATAGACTAAAACTCGTAAAAGGGAAATGAAATTCACGAAAGGAAGTAAAGGCTATGAGTGATGAATATAATAATACAAATGAAGAAATGGAAAATGGAAGCTTAAATGAAAATCAAAATGAAAACAAGGAAACAAGGCAAGAGCCGGGAGAAATTCCTACACCGGAAAATCCATGCTATGCACGTTCTTATAAAAAAGAGGAAGCAGGCAGCGATGATATGAAGATTGAAGAACCGAAAATGGAGGAACAGAAACAGGAAGAAAAGAAAGAATATCAGCCGTATCAGTTTTCCGCTCCAAATCAGCCACAGCAGCCGAAGAAAAAGAAACAGTCTTCCGGTTTAGCAAAAAAATTGGGAATGACAGCAGCAGTGGCAGCGGTCTTCGGATTAGTTGCAGGCGGTGTGTTCTTAGGTGTAAATTATGTGGGAAATGAAGTGGTGAGACCGGAAAAGGTTCAGATTGACAATACACCGGTTACAGACGGTAAAACCGTAGAAGGTGCAGATGCAATCAATAATATAGAAACCACAGGCAATACAGTGGCAGATGTTGCTAAGAATGTAATGCCGTCTATTGTAGCCATTACGGGAATAAGCATACAGGAAATTCCAAATTACTTTGGTTTTGGCGTGCAGGCGCAGACAGTACCGAGCAGCGGCTCCGGAATTATTGTAGGACAAAATGACGAAGAGCTGTTGATTGCTACAAATAATCATGTGGTAGCAGATACGGAGTCCATTACCGTATGCTTTACAAATCAGGATGGTACGGCAGCTTCCACAGGCGAGAATAATTTGGAAGATACCGCAGCAACAGATGAGAATAGTACAGATTTAGAGGCAGGTACAGCAGTAGAAGCACAGATTAAGGGTACAGATGCAGATAATGATTTGGCTGTTATCGCAGTAAAAATAGCAGATATTCCGGCAGATGTATTAAGCCAGATTAAAGTGGCTACCATTGGCAGTTCCGATGATATGATTATCGGTGAGCAGGTTGTTGCGATTGGTAATGCGTTAGGATACGGACAGTCAGTAACAAGCGGTTATGTCAGTGCATTAAATAAAAGAGTAAGCTCTGACAATATTGACAGTACCTTTATTCAGACAGATGCAGCCATTAACCCCGGAAACAGCGGCGGCGCTCTTTTGAATATGAAAGGTGAGCTGGTTGGAATTAACTCCTCTAAAATTGCTTCCAATGAAGTAGAAGGTATGGGCTTTGCAATACCGATTTCCAGAGCCGAGCCGATTTTAGATAACTTGATGAGTAAGAAGACAAGAAGCAAAGTAGAAGATGAAAATAAAGCCGCTTACCTTGGAATTACCTGTAAAAATGTGACAGCAGAGGCATCTCAAATGTACAACATGCCAACAGGTGTATTTGTAGACAGTGTGGTAGAAGACGGACCGGCAGAAGAAGCAGGAATTCAGGCAGGCGATATTATCCGTAAAATTGACGGAACAAGCATAAGCACAAACGAAGGTTTGATTGAGCAGCTTCAGTATTATGAAGCCGGAGAAGAAATTGATTTCGTAGTTTCAAGAGCAAACGGCGGAGAATATAAAGAAGAAACCATTACCGTAGAATTGGGTGCGAAAAAGGATGCACCATCCACATCAGGAAATCCAATCTTAGGTAATCGTTAATTATAAAGAAGGGAAGTTGTTGCTTTAGGCGCAGCTTCCTTTTCCTTTATAAAAAGTTTACTTGTAGCAAAAACTAATTTGTGATAAGATACCCACAAGTGGTTTAAGCTGAGGAAAACAGAAAGAAAGCAGGAAAGAGATATGTCAGATGATAAAGAATATTTAAAGACAAATAATCCATCTGAAGAAACAGATGAGAAGGAAAATAAGGACCAATATGAAAAAATCTGTTTTATGTGCAGAAGACCGGAAAGCAAAGCAGGGAAGATGATAGACCTTCCAAATGATATTCATATTTGTACAGATTGTATGCAGAGAAGCTTTGATACCATGAATAACAGCAATATCAATTATGATGAGCTGATGCGTAATATGCCGAATATCAGTATGATTGATTTAAGTTCTCTGCAAAATCAAATTCCAAACAGACAAAAGGTAAAGAAAAAACAGGAAGCGCCAAAAGAAAAGGTAGCTCCAAAGGTTTTTGACATAAAGAGTATTCCGGCGCCTCATAAAATTAAGGCGAGTCTGGATGAGTATGTGATTGGACAGGAAAAGGCAAAAAAAGTAATGTCCGTAGCTGTTTACAACCATTATAAACGTGTTTTTGCGGATATGAACGATGATATTGAAATCGAGAAATCCAATATGCTGATGATTGGACCGACAGGAAGTGGAAAAACATATCTTGTAAAAACGCTGGCAAGACTTTTGGATGTGCCTCTTGCCATTACCGACGCAACTTCTTTGACAGAAGCCGGTTATATCGGTGATGACATTGAAAGCGTGGTAAGTAAGCTTTTGGCAGCAGCAGACAATGATGTGGAAAGAGCGGAGCATGGAATTATTTTTATCGATGAAATTGATAAAATTGCCAAGAAAAAGAATACAAATCAGAGAGACGTAAGCGGCGAGGCAGTACAGCAGGGAATGTTAAAACTTCTGGAGGGCAGTGAAATTGAAGTTCCTGTGGGAGCAAACAGTAAAAACGCTATGGTTCCGCTGACAACTGTGAATACAAAAAATATTTTATTCATCTGCGGAGGAGCTTTCCCTGATTTGGAAGAAATTATCAAAGAACGTTTAAATAAAACCGCATCTATTGGTTTTCAGGCTGATTTAAAAGATAAATACGACCATGATAATACCCTTCTGGAAAAAGTAACTGTGGATGATATTAAAAAATTCGGTATGATACCGGAATTTTTGGGACGTCTTCCGATTATCTTTACTTTAACGGGATTAAACAGAGATATGCTGGTGGAAATTTTAAAAGAGCCGAAAAATGCGATTTTAAAACAATACCAGAAGCTTTTGGCGTTGGATGAAGTAAAATTGGAATTTGAAGACGGCGCACTGGAAGCCATTGCCGATATGGCGCTGGAGAAACATACAGGAGCCAGAGCTCTTCGTGCTATTTTGGAAGAATATATGCTGGATATTATGTATGAAATTCCAAAGGATGACAGCATCGGAGAAGTGATTATTACAAAAGAATATATTGAGCATACAGGCGGTCCGAGAATTTTATTAAGAGGTCAGGAAATGCCTATGCTGGAAGCAAAATAAAAAAGCATATCATTAAGTAAATATCAGGAATATTTATATCTTTCATGCAGAACTGCATTTTAGAGAGAATAGACATTCCTGATATTGTTTAAAGATATGCTTTCACTTTTCTTATAAAATCCTGTAAAACAAAAAAAGATGCAGGAGATGGGACTTGAACCCACACGATATTGCTACCACAGGCACCTGAAGCCTGCGCGTCTGCCAATTCCGCCACTCCTGCATTTCTTATTAAGTTTGTGCTGTCTTAAGCACAAGGTATATAATACATGATGTTATTCGAAATGTCAACAGTAAATTTGAAAAAAATTTAAGTTTTTTTATGAGAATATTCTACACAAGAGTATGAAAAAAAAGGTTGAAAATTACTATATGTTGTGATAAACTTTTAGCAATTTGGGAAAAAATAGGGCTTTACAAAAGAGCCGCTCAGAAAGGAAGACAGGTGAAAGCATGAAAGCATTTTTGATACTGGAAGACGGAACTGTTTTTACAGGAACCAGCATTGGTTCTAAAAAGGAAATCATCAGTGAAATTGTCTTTAATACATCTATGACAGGCTATTTAGAGGTGCTTACAGATCCTTCTTATGCAGGACAGGCAGTCTGTATGACCTATCCTTTAATCGGAAATTATGGTATTTGCCATGAAGATCAGGAGTCTTTAAGACCATGGCCGGATGGGTATATCGTTAGAGAATTATCTCGCATGCCAAGCAATTTCAGAAGTGAAGACACTATTCAGAACTTCTTAAAGCAATATGATATTCCGGGAATTGCAGGCATTGATACAAGAGCTCTGACGAAGCTGCTGAGAGAAAAAGGCACAATGAACGGAATGATTACAACAGATGCAGCTTATAAATTAGAAGAGATTATTCCAAGATTAAAGGCATACAACACAGGAAAAGTAGTGGAACGTGTAACCTGTGAAGAAAAAACAGTTTTAAAGGGAGAAGGTCCGAAGGTAGCTTTAATGGACTTTGGAGCCAAAGATAATATTGCAAAATCTTTAAATGAAAGAGGCTGCGAGGTAACTGTTTATCCTGCCTTCACAAAAGCAGAGGAAATTCTGAAAACAAATCCAGATGGAATTATGCTTTCTAACGGCCCTGGAGATCCGAAGGAATGTACTTCTATTATAGAAGAAATAAAAAAATTATATGACTCTGAAGTTCCTATTTTTGCTATTTGTCTGGGACATCAGCTCATGGCGCTTGCCACAGGAGCGGACACAAAGAAAATGAAATACGGACACAGAGGAGGAAATCACCCTGTAAAGGATTTGGAAACAGGAAGAGTATATATTTCCTCTCAGAACCATGGTTATGTAGTCGACACAGAGACCTTAAATCCGGAAATTGCTGTTCCGGCATTTATCAATGTTAACGATAAGACAAATGAAGGCTTAAAGTATACAGGAAAGAATATCTTTACCGTACAGTTCCATCCGGAAGCTTGTCCGGGACCACAGGACTCAGGCTATTTATTTGACAGATTTTTAAAAATGATGGAGGTGACCAAATAATGCCGAAAAATCCAGATATTAAAAAGGTATTGATGATAGGCTCCGGCCCGATTGTTATCGGACAGGCAGCAGAATTTGATTATGCAGGTACACAGGCATGCCGTTCCTTAAAAGAGGAAGGAATTGAGGTCGTTTTATTAAACTCCAATCCGGCTACGATTATGACGGACAAGGATATTGCAGATAAGGTTTATATTGAGCCTTTGACAGTGGAAGTGGTAGAGCAGCTCATTTTAAAGGAAAAACCGGACAGTGTGCTTCCGACTCTGGGCGGACAGGCCGGGCTGAACCTTGCTATGGAGCTGGAAGAAAGAGGTTTCTTAAAAGAGCATAATGTGCGTCTTATCGGAACAACCTCCGAAACCATTAAAAAGGCAGAAGACCGTCAGGAATTTAAGGACACTATGGAAAAAATCGGAGAGCCTATTGCAGCTTCTCTGGTAGTAAAGAATGTAGAAGACGGAATTGCGTTCAGTAATAAAATCGGTTATCCGGTAGTTCTTCGCCCTGCTTATACATTAGGAGGAAGCGGCGGCGGAATTGCCAATAACGAAGAAGAATTAGTAGAAATTCTGGAAAACGGACTTCGCCTGTCTCGTGTAGGAGAGGTACTGGTAGAACGTTGCATTGCAGGCTGGAAAGAAATTGAATACGAAGTAATGCGTGACAGTGCAGGAAACTGCATTACCGTATGTAATATGGAAAATCTCGACCCCGTAGGTGTACATACCGGAGACAGTATTGTAGTGGCACCTTCTCAGACCTTGGGTGACAAGGAATATCAGATGCTTCGTACTTCTGCTTTAAATATTATTACAGAGCTGGGAATTACAGGCGGATGTAATGTACAGTATGCTTTAAATCCTAACAGCTTTGAATATTGCGTAATTGAGGTAAACCCTCGTGTATCACGTTCTTCTGCGCTGGCATCTAAAGCTACGGGATATCCGATTGCAAAGGTAGCGGCAAAGATTGCCCTTGGATATACCTTAGATGAAATTAAAAATGCCATTACAGGAAAAACTTATGCCAGCTTTGAGCCAATGCTGGATTACTGTGTTGTAAAAATTCCTCGTCTGCCATTTGATAAATTTATCAGCGCTAAGAGAACATTGACAACACAGATGAAGGCAACCGGAGAGGTTATGAGCATCTGCAATAACTTTGAAGGCGCTTTAATGAAGGCAATCCGTTCACTGGAGCAGCATGTGGACAGTCTCATGTCTTATGATTTTACAGGGCTTTCCAAAGAGGATTTAATAGAGGAGCTTTGCATTGTAGATGACATGCGTATCTGGAGAATTGCCGAGGCAATCCGCAGAGGCGTTGATTACGAAACCATTCATAAGATTACGAAGATTGATAACTGGTTTATTGATAAAATTGCCATTCTTGTAGAAATGGAAGAGGAGCTTAGAAAGAAAGAGCTTACCGAAGACCTTTTAAGAGAAGCAAAGAGAATTGAGTTTCCGGATCATGTGATTGCAAAACTGGCAGGTAAAACAGAAGATGAAGTAAAAGCTCTGCGTAAAGAATACGGCATTACAGCAGCTTATAAAATGGTAGATACCTGTGCGGCAGAGTTTGAGGCAAGTACACCATATTATTATTCTGTTTACGGCGGCGAAAACGAAGCAGAAGGTAAAACAGACAAGAAAAAAGTATTGATTTTAGGCTCCGGTCCTATTCGTATCGGACAGGGTATAGAATTCGATTTCTGCTCCGTACACTGTACATGGGCATTTGAAAAAGAAGGCTACGAAACCATTATTATCAATAATAACCCTGAAACAGTAAGTACAGACTTTGATATTGCAGATAAGCTTTATTTTGAGCCGTTGACACCGGAAGATGTGGAAAATGTAGTAAATGTAGAAAAGCCGGATGGAGCAGTCGTACAGTTTGGTGGACAGACAGCAATTAAGCTGACAGAAGCTTTGATTAAAATGGGTGTGAAAATTCTGGGAACTTCTGCAGAAAATGTAGATGCTGCAGAGGACAGAGAGCTGTTTGACGGTATTTTGGAGGAATGTCATATTCCAAGACCAAAGGGGCATACAGTATATACAGCAGAAGAAGCAAAGAAAGCTGCAAATGAGCTGGGATATCCTGTTTTAGTACGTCCTTCTTATGTATTAGGCGGACAGGGGATGCAGATTGCTATTAATGATGAAGATGTGGAAGAATATATTGGAATTATCAATCGTATTGCACAGGAACATCCAATTCTGGTAGATAAGTATTTACAGGGTAAGGAAATCGAGGTAGATGCAGTATGTGATGGAGAGGATATTTTAATTCCGGGAATTATGGAACATATCGAAAGAGCCGGTATTCATTCAGGAGACAGTATTTCTGTATATCCTGCAAGAACCATCAGTGAGACTGCGAAAAAGACTATTGAGGAATACACACGAAGACTGGCAAAATCTCTTCATGTGCTGGGAATGATTAATATTCAGTTCATTGTATGTGGTGAGGAAGTATATGTTATTGAAGTAAATCCACGTTCCAGCCGTACCGTACCGTATATCAGCAAGGTGACAGGTATTCCAATCGTTCCGTTAGCTGCAAAGGTGATTTTAGGGCATAAATTAAAGGACTTAGGATATACACCGGGACTTCAGCCGGAAGCAAAATATTATGCAGTGAAAATGCCGGTATTCTCCTTTGAAAAAATCAGAGGTGCGGACATCAGTCTGGGACCTGAAATGAAATCCACAGGAGAATGTCTGGGAATTTCCGAAAGCTTTAATGAAGCTCTGTACAAAGCCTTTTTGGGAGCAGGCATCAATCTTCCAAAGCATAAAAATATGATTATCACCGTAAGAGATGAAGACAAACAGGATATTATTCCTATTGCAAAACGTTTCTCTGATTTGGGATATAAGATTTATGCCACAAGAAGCACTGCAAAAGTATTAAATGAAAACGGTGTGAAGGCAGTGAGAACTAATAAGATTGAGCAGCCGTCACCAAACCTGATGGACTTAATTCTGGGACATAAGATTGACCTTGTTATTGATACGCCGAGTCAGGGTGTGGATAAGGCAAAGGACGGATTTATTATCAGAAGAAATGCCATTGAAACAGGCGTAAATGTATTAACCGCATTAGATACGGCAGAGGCACTGGTAACCAGTCTGGAAAACACAGATATTCAAAAGCTGGAATTGATTGATATCGTAGCAATTTAAGAGGAGAAGGTATGGATATTTTAGAACTGTTAAAGGTTGTTTTTTTAGGAATTGTAGAGGGTATTACAGAATGGCTTCCTATCAGTAGTACCGGACATTTAATTCTGGTAGAAGAATTTGTAAAGCTGGATGTAAGTAGAGCATTCTGGGAAATGTTTATGGTAGTCATTCAGTTAGGTGCAATTCTGGCGGTAGTTGTCTTATATTGGAAAGATATTTGGCCATTCCGAAATAAGAAACCAAAGCATGAAAATGTGACAAAAGTAGAAAAGGCAGCAGGAACTTTATGTCGTTTTGTCAAAATCGATAAGATGATTATGTGGCTGAAGATTATGGTATCCTGTCTTCCTGCAATTTTAATCGGTCTTCCTTTTGATGACTTTATTGAAAAGAAGTTCAATAACTGGTTTGTAGTAGCAGTTATGTTGATTGTATATGGTGTTCTCTTTTTAGTAGTGGAGGACTACAATGAAAAGAGAACAGTGAAAATTCATTCTATTGCAGATATTACATGGAAAACAGCGCTGCTGATTGGAATTTTTCAGGTATTGGCATTAATTCCGGGAACTTCTCGTTCCGGTGCGACCATTATCGGTGGAATTCTTCTGGGAGCGTCCAGAACAGTGGCAGCAGAATATACGTTTTTCCTCGCAATTCCTGTAATGTTTGGAGCAAGTCTTTTAAAAATTGTAAAATTTGGATTTGATTTTACTTCTGGGGAACTTACAATTTTAGGCGTAGGAACAGTGGTATCTTTTGTAGTGTCTATTTTGGCAATTAAATTCCTTATGGGCTACATCAAAAAACACGATTTTAAAGCCTTTGGCTGGTATCGAATTGTGTTAGGTATTATTGTAATGCTGTTTTTTACAATATTCAGATAATGAAAAGGGACTGTTGCAGTGTGGCAGTCCCTTGTTCTTGATTTTACGGGACATTGAGAAAGGAACGAAGGATTAAGATGGAGAACGAAGATAAAAAGGTTTTGGATTTGTCTATGGAGGCCGGAAGAATTTTGTTGGATGCAGGTGCAGAAATTTTCAGGGTAGAGGAAACCATTAAGCGCATTGCAATGGCATTTGGAATTGAAAAATGCAGTCCCTTTGTTATGAGCACCGGTATTTTCCTTACAGCCGAAAACGAAGAGGGAGAGATGTATGCCAGTGTTAAGCATATTCCCATTCAGGGGGCAAAGCTTCATAGAATTGCAGCCGTTAATCAGCTTTCCAGAGAAATCGTAGAGGGAAAATATACCATTGAGGAAGCGGAAAAAAGGCTGGAGGAGATAAAAAATGAGCCGGGAAAATCAGATATCAGCAGAATGCTTGCGTCCGGCGTAGGCTCCGGTGGCTTCTGTTATCTGCTGGGAGGACAGGCTATGGATATGCTTGCCGCATTTCTTTCAGGATTCTTATTGTATGTAATACTTCTTGCTTTTGAAAAAAGAGAAAAAAATACGTCAAAAATAGTGGTTAATCTGATTGGCGGCTTTTGCGTTTCGCTTTTTGCTGTGATTTTTTATCGCATGGGACTTGGAAATGCACCAGGCAGTATTTTGGTAGGTTCTGTTATGCCCTTAGTTCCGGGCGTATCTCTGGTGAATGCTGTCCGTGATTTTGCAGAGGGCAATTACATCGGAGGCGGTGTCCGCTTTTTAGACGCTTTGATGGTGGCTCTTGGAATTGCGTTGGGAGTCAGTCTGATGCACGTGGTTTACTTTCGGATGACAGGAGGAAGCCTATTATGATTACAGATGCAGTTTTACAGTTTCTGGCAGCCTTTTTCGGCACGATTGCTTTTTCTGTTTTGTTTTCTGTACCGAAAGAGCATTATCCGCTGTGCGGTGTGATTGGGGGAACAGGATGGCTGATTTGCTGGGCGCTTATTCATGTGCTCCATGTAGGTGTTGTAGAAGCTAATTTTGTTGCAACGGTATTTATTACGCTGGCATCTCGAATTGGCAGTACCGTGCGAAAATGTCCGGTAACTTTGTTTTTAATTGCTGGAATTTTTCCGGAAGTACCGGGAATTGGGGTATATAGAACCATTTATTACAGTATGCTGGATAATCATGAAAAAGGGCTTTATTACGGAAGGGAAACCTTGGGAATAGCCATTGCAATGGTATTGGGAATTATTCTGGTGTTTGAAATTCCTCAGAAAACCATTAATAGGTTATTTGGAGATAAAGCGCTATATGGAAGGAAATAAAAAGACGATTACCTATTACAAATCAAAAATTATAGATACATTTACGCTCAGTCTGCGCTCCCTTTGAGCCTGAGGTCTCAAAGCGTACTCGACAAATTCGCAAAATATATCTATAATTTTGATTATGCAGTAATGGGTAGTCGTCTTTTTTATTTTGAGAGAGTTTAATTTAAAATAATATCGTGCCATATTTACATTATAAAAAACCCTATGCTGTTACAATCGTGCCTGTTTTACCCAGATATCCGTCCTTTGCTTTTGCAATGGAGGTAATAATGGCTTTTCTGCCCGGTTTGGCTTCTACGAAGTCGATAGAAGCCTGAATTTTGGGCAGCATCGTGTAGTCTTCAAATTGCCCTTCTTCCATGTATTCTTTTAATTCGGCAGAAGTCACTTCGTGAAGTGCTTTTTCCTGTGTTGTTTCGTAATTTACAGAAACACAGTCTACGCTTGTTAAAATCAGGAGAATATCAGCGTCCAGTTCATCTGCCAGTTTTTCGCTGATTAAGTCTTTTTCAATGACTGCACTTGCTCCGGTAAGCTCTTCATTTTGTTCTAAAACGGGAATTCCGCCTCCTCCGGCGGCAATGACAACCTGTCCTGCATCAAATAAGGTTTTGATTGCGTCAATTTCAATAATCTTGTCCGGCTTTGGGGCGGCTATAATTCTGCGATATCCCTGTTCTGTTTTGGTTACATAATTTCCCTTTTTCTCTTCTTGGAAAGCTTCTTCCTCTGTCAGCGTTCTTCCGATAACTTTTACCGGTTCATGAAAAGCATCGTCATAAGGGTCTACGGTAACCTGTGTTAAAACAGTGCTGACCGGTTTATAAATACCCCTGCGAAGAAGCTCTGCTCTTAAAGCGTTTTGGATATCATAACCAATGTAGCCCTGACTCATGGCAGAGCATACAGACATGGGAACGGCAGTAAAATCAGGATGTACCTTTCCAAATTCGTTCATGGCAGTGTGTATCATGCCAATCTGAGGTGCATTGCTGTGTGTAATTACCAGATTAAGTCCGCATTCAATTAAATCTGCTAAAATTTTAGCGGAAGATTTTGTGGCACATTTTTGCTCCGGAAGTGTTGTGCCGAGAGCTCTGTGTCCAAGCGCTACTACTACTTTCTTTTTGCCCATAAAATAAGTCCTTCTTTCCTATCGTTTATAGTTATAAACCATTATATCGGTTACGGAAAAGAAAAGCAACAGAAAAAACCCGATACAAAAGTATCGGGTCTTTCCAACTTGAGGGGGGAGATAGTGAGTGGTTTATCAACTATCCATGTTCCATTATAAGGACAAAATATGAGGAAATTATGTCGGTTTTATAAAAAAATTGAAAACTCTCTTAAGAAAAATTAAAAGAAGCTTATCCTAAATAAGATTTTAAAAGTAAAAAGGTATTTTTTACACCGTCTACGTGGCTTCGCTCATAGCCATGGGAGGCGTAGACACCTGCACCGATAAGCCCGTGACGCACATCATAGCCTGCCCGCAGAGCCGCTTCTGCATCCGAGCCATAATGAGGATAAACATCTACGGCAAAATCTGCGCCTGCATTTTTTGCAGCAGAAATTAAATCACTGACAAGCTGGTAATTATAAGGACCGCCGCTGTCCTTGGCACAGATAGATACCTGATGCTCTTTACAATTTAAGCCGTCTCCCACGCAACCCATATCAACCGATAAAACCTCTGTGACACCCGCAGGAATAGAAGCAGAGCCTCCATGTCCAACCTCCTCATATACGGTGAAATGCTGATAGAGCTTTCTTTTTGGACAAATTCGGTTATCCTTTAAATATTTGGCATAGCCCATTAAAATAGCTGCACTTAATTTATCATCCAGAAAACGGCTTTTGATAAATCCGCTTTTGGTAATGGTTGTGCGTGGGCAGAAGCAAACAATATCCCCTGTCATAATACCCAGCGCTTCGGTGTCTGCTTTTGAGAAAACCTTTTCGTCAGGGACAATTTCCATGACATCAAAACTTCTGGAAGTTTCATCGTATTTTCCGTTTACATGAATGGAAGCATTGCAAAGCTGGCACGTACCTTCATAAGCGCCGGAAAAACGTGTGATAATTTTACAGTTTTCCCCTTCTGCATTATTGGCATTCATACCTCCCAGCGGAGAAATGGCAAGTCTGCCGTTTGCTTTAACCTCTGTAACAATAGCGCCCAGCGTATCCACATGAGCTTCCAGAAAAACGGCATTTTCAGCATCTGTTCCGCCTAAATCTACCAAGACGCCGCCTTTTACCGTCTGTGTGGGAGTATAGCCCATTGCCTTATATTCATCCATGAGATAGTCCGTTACATTTTTTGTATAGCCGGTGGGGCTGTCAATGGACAATAATTTTTGTAATTGTTCTAAAATATAATCCGTGTATTTTTCCATGATTTCAATCCTCCTATTGCTCCCATTGTAGCTTTTCCGTTATATTACGTCAAGAAAAAGAAAATTGTAGTAGAAAAATTCATTCATTCCATATATAATAGAAATAGTATGGACATATTAAAGACAAGGAGGAATATAACCCATGTATGATATGAAAATTTCAGACTCTGTTGTGTATATCGGAGTAAATGATAAAACCATTGATTTGTTTGAAAGTCAGTATAAGGTACCAAATGGAGTTTCTTACAATTCTTATGTAATTTTAGATGAAAAAGTAGCTGTTATGGATACTGTGGATAAACGTGCCACAGAGCAATGGATGGAAAATTTATCTCAGGCGTTAAACGGCCACAGTGTGGATTACCTTGTAGTCTCTCATTTAGAGCCGGATCATGCGTCTAATGTTCAGAAATTAGCTGAATTATATCCGGATATGAAAATTGTGGGAAATGCAAAAATCTTTTCTATGCTTCCTCAGTTTTTCAGCATGGACCTTTCAGACAGAAGCGTTGTGGTAAAAGAAGGAGATACTTTAAGCCTTGGAAGTCACACCTTACAGTTCTTTATGGCGCCGATGGTTCACTGGCCGGAGGTTATGGTAGAGTATGAACAGTCTGAAAAAATTCTGTTTTCCGCAGACGGATTTGGAAAATTCGGCGCTCTTGATGTGGAAGAAGACTGGACAGACGAGGCCAGAAGATATTTTATCAATATTGTAGGAAAATACGGCACACAGGTACAGAATTTATTGAAGAAAGCGGCGACTCTGGATATTCAGACAATTTGTCCCCTTCATGGACCTGTTTTAAAAGAAAATCTGGGCTATTATATTGAAAAATATCTTACATGGAGCAGTTATGAGCCGGAAGAGGAAGGCGTGGTAATTGCTTACGCATCTATTCACGGAAATACGGCAAAAGCAGCCGAAAAGATGGCTGAGATTTTAAAAGAAAAAGGTGCGAAGGCAGTTTGCTGCTTTGATTTGGCGAGAGATGATATGGCAGAGGCAGTAGCAGAAGCATTCCGCTATGACAAGCTGGTAATCATGTCTCCGACTTATGACGGAGCGTTGTTCCCTTGCATGGAAGACTTTTTATATCACTTAAAAGTAAAAACTTACAAAAAGAGAACCGTAGGTATTGTGGAAAACGGTTCATGGGCGCCTATGGCCGGAAAATTGATGAAGGCTTATCTGGAAGCAATGAAAGACGTTCAGATTTGTGAGCCGGTTGTCAGCATCAAATCTGTAATGAAAGAAGCTGATGAGAAAAATCTGGAGACTCTGGCAGAGGCTTTACTGGGGTAAGAAATCAAAATCTGTGGAGATAAAACTACAAAAGACAGGAGGACTTTGCCATGAAGTGTCCGTTTTGCGGTCAGGAAAATACAAGAGTTATCGACTCAAGACCTGTACCGGATAATAATTCTATAAGACGAAGACGTCAGTGTGATGAATGTGGGAAGCGTTTTACAACGTATGAAAAAATTGAAACAATTCCCCTTGTGGTAATCAAAAAAGACCAGAGCAGAGAGCAATATGACCGTTCGAAAATTCAGGGAGGCGTTACACGTGCCTGCTATAAACGACCGATTTCCGTAAAGAAAATCGAAGAATTGATTGATGATATTGAAACCGAAATTTTCAATAAGGAAGAGCGGGAAATTCCAAGTACACTGATAGGGGAAATTGTTATGGACAAGCTCAAGGAGCTGGATGCAGTGGCTTATGTCCGATTTGCGTCTGTATATCGGGAATTCAAAGATATTGATACCTTTATGGACGAATTAAAGAAAATGATGAATTAAAAAGGGAGTTGTTGCTTTAAAAATATTCGAGATATGAATTTAAAGCGACAACTCCTTTGCGTTATATTGTCTTACATTAAGAATTCAATGAGATTTTCGTAAATATCCTGACTTTTTTCCTTCCAGTTCATACAGACGGCAGCAGCAGCTTCTTCTGTGGGAACTGCTATGGTTAAATCTACCACGGAAAAGTCATTTTTTTTCAAACGACAGCGTACGTGATAACCTTCGATTTCACTTTTGTAATAATCTGCAATAGCAGATAGTTCTTCTCGCATCTGAATAATATTTTCTTTGAAGAAAGCAGAAATATCAGATTTAATCCCATCGGAAATCTGATCCTCAAAGTAGGACAGTGTCTGTTTACCCTGAGCAGTAATCTCAAAGTAAGAGGAGTTTCGAATGGTTTTGGACTCAATCAGCTCTGAGTCAATCAGCTCTGAAATTGCCTGCTGGAGATGGAAATAGGTGGTATAGCCTTTATCCAGCACAAAACCGGATATCTGAGCATTCGTAAGCGGAAAATCCACTTTTTCCAACATATACAGAATAATCAGTTTATAGAGTGTGAGTGGCTCTGACATGACTTAATCCTCCTTATTTTCCATTGGTTTATATTGTTTTCCCTGAAAAGCGTGCCGAAGCTTACATTCTCGGTGAAGGGTGTTTAGAACGGTTCTTTTTGCGCTGCTCCATAGAGGGGCAATGAGCAAATCCTTTGGACCGTCACCGGTGAGACGGTGAATGACAATTTCCGGATTAAGATGCTCCAGACAGTCTATGACAAGCTCCAAGTATTCCTCCATAGAGTATACCTGAAATTTTCCTGCCAGATAATCCTCTGCCAAATCGGTTCCTTTTAATACATGAAGAAGCTGCAATTTAATGCCCTGAATATCCCCGTGATTAAGATATTCTATGGTAGATAAAATATCGTTTTTGCTTTCGCCGGGAAGCCCTAAAATGGTATGTACAATCACATCCAGATTTCTTTTTCGAAGCTCTGAAACAGCCTGTTCAAAACAGGAAAGCGGATAGCCCCGACGAATATATCGGGCAGTGGTTTCGTGAATGGTTTGAAGACCTAATTCCACCCATACAGGCTTTTTTTGATTTAACTCATCCAGAAGCTGTAAAATATCTTCACCCAGACAATCCGGTCTGGTTCCGATAGAAACTGCTACAATATCAGGGTGTGAAATCGCTTCCGTATAAATTTTTCGTAAGTAATCCACAGGAGCATAAGTATTGGTGTAGGCTTGAAAGTAAGCAATAAATTTTGCTACGCCCCGCTTTTGCCGAATAGAAGCTGCCTGCTTTTCAATCTGCTGTGTAATAGAGTCCTGACGACTGCCTGCAAAATCTCCTGAACCTCCTGCACTGCAAAAAATACAGCCGCGGCTGCCAAGAGTTCCGTCACGATTGGGGCAGGTCATACCTGCGTCCAAAGCAACTTTATATATTTTTTCTCCAAATCGCTCCTTTAGCATATAATCAAAAGAATGATATGGTTTTCCGTTCCAGTTTTCCATAAGAAATCCTTCCTTTTTTTCTTCTTTCTATATCATACCATTGGAAAAATTCTTTTACAAGAGAAAGAATAAGACAGAAATCGAGTCTGCCATTCCCGATATCGTTGACAAAGGTTTTCAATTTGTGGTAATGTGAACTTAAATAAATGGAAAGATAATGGGATAGACGTATGAGAAAAAGTGCCAAGAAAGTAATAAGTATTTTGTGCTGTATGACCGTGCTCCTTACAGGACTGAGCGGATGCAGCTTAGGAAAAGAAAAAGCAAGACCAATAGAAAGCGGAACTTTAAAGGTAGGTATGAACTTGCAGATTGATAAAATGTGTTATGTGCCATCGCAAAGCAGTATGCCTGAGGGTTTTGAAGTAGAAGTAGCACAGAAAATCGCAGAAAAGCTGGAGCTGAAGCTGGAGATTGTAGATACATCAGAGGAAAATCTTTTGAAATCCTTGGATGCGGAACTATATGACTGTGTCATATCAGCAGTGGGGCTTGCAGACTGGAATAAGAGCCATTATTCCTACACTGATGCTTATGCAGACATTGCAGAGGTAAAAGATGTAATAGGAAAAAACACAGAAGATACAAAAATTGCGGTTTTTACGAAAAAAGGTAATCCTATGGCGAAAGAAATCAATAAAAAATTAGTTGAACTCAGAAAAGACGGAAGTATCGGAGAGATTTCAAAAAAATATTTTGAAAAGGATATCAGTATTCCGGTTCAATAAAAAAATGCGAGAGGAAACAGGGAAAATATGCCTGAAAAATCCTCTCGTTTTTTGTATAAATTTACAGGCGGTTTTTTGAAAAAACAACTTGATTTTTCAAGGGTGTAATGTTAGCATAAAGATATAGTTTAATGGCTAAACTAAGTGTGGCTGAACGAAACTTGAAAGCACATTTTTGAGAGTAAAAGGTGAGAGCCTTTCAGAAGAATAAAAATTTTCAGGAGGAAAAAAGTATGAATTTATCAAACATGCCGGAATTAAAATTAGGTATTGTTGCAGTAAGCCGTGACTGTTTCCCGATGTCTTTGTCAGAAAACAGAAGAAAAGCAGTAGTAGAGGCTTACAAGAAAAATTTTAGCGGAGAAATTTTCGAATGTCCCACAGTTGTAGAAAGTGAAACAGATATGCTGAAGGCTGCTAAGGAATTAAGAGAAGCAGGCTGTAACGCACAGATTGTTTACCTTGGCAATTTTGGCCCTGAAACAGAGGAAACTATGCTGGTAAAAGCTTTCCACGGTCCATCTATGGTTGTGGCAGCGGCAGAAGAAGGAAATCTGGTACAAGGCAGAGGCGATGCTTACTGTGGAATGTTAAATGCCAGCTATAATTTAAAGCTGCGTAATTTAAACGCTTATATTCCGGAATATCCTGTGGGAACGGCAGAAGAAATTGCAGAAATGATTAACGAATTTGCTCCCATTGCAAGAGCTGTTGTTGCATTGAAAAATCTGAAAATCATCAGCTTTGGTCCAAGACCGGCAAACTTCCTTGCATGTAATGCACCAATTAAGAGATTGTATGATTTAGGTGTAGAGATTGAAGAAAACTCTGAGCTTGATTTATTTGAAGCATTTAATAAACATGCAGATGACCCACGTATTCCTGACGTTGTAAAAGAAATGGAAGCAGAGTTAGGCGAAGGAAATATGAAACCTGAAATCCTACCTAAGCTTGCACAGTATGAAATTACCTTATTAGACTGGGTAGAAGCACATAAAGGAAGCAGAAAATATGTAACGCTTACAACAAAATGCTGGCCTGCATTCCAGACACAGTTTGGATTTGTGCCATGTTATGTAAACAGTCGTCTGACAGACAGAGGAATTCCTGTTTCCTGTGAAGTGGATATTTGGGGAACATTAAGTGAATATATCGGTACAGTTATCAGTCAGGATACCGTTACCCTGCTGGATATTAACAACACAGTACCTTCTCATATTTATAATGAAGAAATCAAAAACAAATATGACTATACACAGAAAGATACTTTCATGGGATTTCATTGCGGAAATACAGCGGCAAGCAAGCTGACAGCATGTTCCATGAAGTATCAGATGATTATGGCAAGAACCTTGCCGGAAGAAGTAACACAGGGTACTCTGGAAGGAGATATTATCCCCGGAGATATTACTTTCTATCGCTTACAGAGCACAGCAGACTGCAAGCTTCGTGCATACATTGCACAGGGTGAAGTACTTCCGGTGGCAACACAGAGCTTTGGGGGAATTGGTATTTTTGCAATTCCTGAAATGGGACGTTTCTATCGCCATGTGCTGATTGAAAAAAATTATCCTCATCACGGAGCGGTTGCTTTTGGACATTACGGAAAAACATTGTTTGAAGTATTTAAGTTCTTAGGCGTAGAGATTGATGAAATCAACTACAATCAGCCAAAAGGCGCATTATACCCAACAGAAAATCCATTTGCATAGATATAATTACAGAGGCTGTCTTTCTACGGGCAGCCTTCATTGTTTTACAGGAGGTTTGTTATGTTATATATTGGAGTAGATTTAGGCACTTCGGCGGTAAAACTGCTTTTGATGAATGAAACAGGGAAAATAGAAAAAATTGTATCAAGGGAATATCCTTTGTATTTTCCAAAGCCCGGCTGGTCTGAGCAAAATCCGGAGGATTGGTGGAAACAGAGCTTAGAGGGAATTAGGGAATTGACGGCAGAATGTGACAAAAGTCAGGTGGCAGGCATCAGCTTTGGCGGGCAGATGCACGGCCTTGTAATTTTAGATGAGAATGATGAGGTCATTCGTCCGGCAATTCTGTGGAATGACGGAAGAACACAGAAAGAAACCGATTATTTAAATGAAGTAATCGGAAAAGAAAAAATATCTGCCTGTACAGCGAACATTGCTTTTGCAGGCTTTACAGCGCCGAAAATTTTATGGGTGAAGGAAAATGAGCCGGAGAATTTTAAGAAAATCAGAAAAATCATGCTGCCGAAGGATTACCTGGCATATAAGCTCTCCGGTGTTCACTGCTGCGATATGTCTGACGCATCCGGAATGTTGCTCTTTGATGTGAAAAACAGATGCTGGTCAAAAGAAATGCTGAAAATCTGCGGGATTACAGAAGAACAGATGCCGAAGCTGTTTGAAAGCTATGAAACAGTTGGAACATTGAAGGATGAACTGGCATGCAAGCTTCAAATTCCAAACACCTGTAAAATTGTGGCAGGGGCAGGAGATAATGCGGCAGCAGCTGTAGGAACCGGAACGGTAGGTGACGGAAGATGTAACATTTCTCTGGGAACCAGCGGTACAATTTTTATTTCCAGTAAAGAATTTGGGGTGGACCCTAATAATGCTCTCCACGCATTTGCTCATGCAGACGGTAATTATCATTTAATGGGATGTATGTTAAGTGCGGCATCTTGTAACAAGTGGTGGATGGATGAAATTATTGGCACAAAGGATTACGGAAAAGAGCAGGCGGCAATTGACAAGCTGGGAGAAAATAAGGTATACTTTCTTCCGTATCTGATGGGAGAACGTTCTCCTCATAATAATCCTAATGCAAGAGGAACCTTTATCGGTCTTACCATGGATACAACAAGAGCTGATATGACGCAGGCTGTTTTAGAAGGAGTTGCTTTTGCAATTCGTGATTCTTTTGAAGTGGCAAAATCTTTGGGAATTAAAATTGAGAGAACAAAAATCTGTGGCGGCGGAGCCAAGAGTCCTCTTTGGAGAAGAATTATTGCTAATGTTTTGAATATTAAAGTAGATATTATCAAATCAGAAGAGGGACCTGCTTTAGGTGGCGCTATGCTGGCAGCCGTTGCCAATGGAGAATTTGCTTCTGTGGAGGAAGCGGCAGAAAAGATTGTAGAGGTTGTTGATACCATAGAACCTGAGCAGGAATTAGCTGCAAAATACGAGGAGAAATATCGGAAATTTGCGAAAATCTATCCCACAGTGAAGGATTTATTTAAAGAAATTGTATAAATTTTATAAAAGGGACTGTTGCATTAAGAGCATATTTCTGTTTATGCAATAGTCTCTTTTCTTAAAATCGAAAAATACAGGGAGGAAGGGAATATGAATTACGTACTGGATGTGCATACACATACCATTGCCAGTGGGCATGCCTATAATACCATGAGAGAAATGGCAAAAGCAGCCGCAGATAAGGGATTGGAGCTTTTGGGAATTACAGAGCATGCTATGGCAATGCCCGGAACATGCCATGAATATTATTTTCAAAACCTGAAAATGGTAGAGCGGGAAATGTATGGAACAGAGCTTTTGCTGGGAAGTGAAGTAAATATTTTAGACAGCAAAGGAAACGTGGATTTAGAGGAAAACATCCGAAAAAAGCTGGATATTATCATTGCCAGTCTTCATATTCCCTGTATAAAACCGGGAACGAGAGAAGAAAATACACAGGCATATATCGAAACAATGAAAAAGCCTTATATTGATATTATCGGGCATCCGGATGACGGACGATATCCTGTGGATTATTTGGCGCTGGTACAGGCAGCCAAGGAATATAAAATTCTTTTGGAAGTGAACAATAATTCGCTGGACCCTCGCTGTACACGGCAGGGAGGAGCGGAAAATGTCAAAATTATGCTGAAATATTGTATGCAGTATCAAGTTCCCGTAGTAGTAAACAGTGATGCGCACACAGATGCTTTAGTGGGATTTCACAAGTATGCACAAGAGATTTTTGACGAAATTGCTTTTCCGGAGGACTTAGTAGTGAACAGAAGTGTATGTGAATTGAAAAAATACGTCAATAAATATAAAAATTTATAAAAAATCGGTAACTTTTCTTTACTTTAAAAATTTACTGTGCTACTATATATAGGAGGAATGGGGCGTACACTACAAATGTAAGGAGAACAAAAATTATGAGCAAAAAAATTCACACAGAGGCTGTTGACTCACTGTTTGATGCAATTTTAAGTTTAAAAAACAGAGAAGAATGTTATCTGTTTTTTGAAGATGTTTGTACTGTGAACGAAATTTTATCTTTATCTCAGCGTTTTGAAGTAGCGAAAATGTTGAAAGAAAAGAGAACTTATCTGGAAATTTCAGAAAAGACAGGGGCATCTACTGCAACAATCAGCCGTGTTAATAGAAGTCTGAATTATGGAAATGACGGATATGACATGGTATTTGAAAGAGTAGAAGAAAAATAAAAAAAGAGCTGTGGCATAGGTGGCTGGTAAACAGGATAACTTATGTCACAGCTTTTTTGTTTCATAGGAAATTGCGTCCTATGAAACAAAAAATGCTCCGCAAGGATGCGCAGCTCGCGGAAATGAAATTATCACTTTGTGAACCGCTCGCGCGCGGAGATTGCGCTATTGCGCAATCTTTTTATATATAGAAAATCAGTCTTGATTTTTAGAGGAGTCTTGCGTTGCCATCTGGTCAATGAGATTTTCTATGACCTGTTTTTTTACATAAACGTCAAAGCTCAGCATACAGATAAAGGCAAATTTTTGGAGAAAGTCCTGTTCTTTTTCATCTGCATCAGAGAAAGAAGAACGGGCTTTGTTGAATTTTTTTGTAACATCCTTTATCAATGGCTCAATCTGTTCTAATTCCAAATCCATAATTTCCTGATATACTTCTTGCAATTTCAAACTGCCGTTTCCCGGAAAAAATTCCTCTGCAATAGGTCCTAAAAGAACTTGTATGTCATTGATGGACATAATATTTTTAAAATAATAAATAAATGTCAGCATTAAAATATGCTCACGAGAATATTTTTTCTTTACAGGAGGGGGCAGTAAATGATTTTTGGCGTAATTATTAATCATGGTTTTGGTTAATACTTTATCTTCAGGATGACGCTTGGAAGAAGATAAGTGGTTTTCCATGAATGTTGTAACCTGATCCATATATAAATCAATGCCAGGGATTTCATCTGGTTTGATGTAGTCAATCCGTGAAATACTGGCTAAGATGCTGTTTAAAATATCTTTTGTGTCTATCGTCATGTTATCACCTCTACTCCTTATTATATGGTTTTGAAAACCATTTGTAAAGGGTGGATTTCAGATTTGACAAAGAAATCAAGTTGACATGTTTTTTATACTTGCTTTGTTAAAAAAGGATATGTTATATTAGAAGAACAAATGTTTTGATAGTATCAGGAGTTTAGATGGAGGATAAATAACAATGAGTATCTATGATACATTAAATACAGAACAAAGAGAGGCTGTTTTTCATACAGAGGGACCTGTACTTATTTTGGCAGGAGCCGGTTCAGGAAAGACAAGGGTTCTTACCCACAGAATTGCCTATTTAATAGAAGAAAAAGGGGTAAATCCATGGAATATCATGGCAATTACCTTTACCAATAAGGCAGCGGGCGAGATGCGTGAAAGGGTAGATAAAATCGTAGGTTTTGGTGCGGAAAGTATTTGGGTATCTACTTTCCATTCCAGCTGTGTGCGAATGCTTCGCCGTTTTATCGACCGTTTGGGATATGATACCAATTTTACGATTTATGATGCAGATGACCAGAAAACATTGATGAAGGATATTTGTAAACGTCTCAATATTGACACAAAGGTTTATAAAGAAAAAGCGATTTTGGCGGCGATTTCTTCTGCGAAAGATGAGCTTATCAGTCCGGAAGAATATGAATTACAAAATATATCAGATTTTTCCAAGAAGAAAATTATTTTAGCATACAAGGAATATCAAAAAGAACTGAAAAAAAATAATGCACTGGATTTTGATGATTTAATTGTAAAAACCGTAGAACTTTTTCAGTCCTGTCCTGACGTGCTGGAATATTTTCAGGAGCGTTTTCGTTATATTATGGTGGATGAGTATCAGGATACCAATACAGCACAGTTTAAATTTGTAAGTTTATTGGCAAGTAAATATCAAAATCTTTGTGTAGTAGGTGATGATGACCAGTCTATTTACAAATTCAGAGGAGCAAATATCGGAAATATTTTAGGATTTGAAAAAGTATTTTCTAATGCAAAGGTAATTCGTCTGGAGCAGAATTATCGTTCAACACAGAATATTTTGAATGCAGCAAATCAGGTTATCCAAAATAATATGGAACGAAAGAGAAAAACTCTCTGGACAGAGAATGAAGAAGGTGAAAAGCTTCATTTCAGACAGTTTATGAATGCTTATGAAGAAGCAGAATATGTGGTAGGAGAAATCAGCAAAAAGGTACGGGAAGGGAAGGGTGAGTATCGTGACTTTGCTGTGCTGTACAGAACAAATGCCCAGTCTCGTCTTTTTGAAGAAAAACTTTTGATGGCAAATATTCCGTATAAATTAGTAGGCGGTGTAAATTTCTATGCCAGAAAGGAAATTAAGGATTTACTTGCATACTTAAAAACAGTAGATAATGCAAAAGACGATTTGGCAGTCAGAAGAATTATCAATGTGCCCAAACGAGGAATTGGTGCAACGACTTTAAGCCGTGTGCAGGATTATGCCAGCGAAAGAGGAATGGGATTTTATGATGCACTTCGAGAGGCAGAACAAATTCCATCTATTGGAAGAGCAGCTGTAAAAGTAGAGCCTTTTGTTACTTTTATTCAAACGTTGAGAAGTAAGCAGGAATTTCTTTCACCTTCTGAGCTTTTAAAGGATATTATAGAAAGTACAGGGTATGTAGAAGAATTGCGAAACGAAGGCACAGATGAGGCAGAGGCTCGAATTGAAAATATTGACGAGTTGATTACAAAAGTAGTTTCCTATGAGGAAGAAAACGAAGCTCCTACTTTGTCTGGATTTTTAGAGGAAGTAGCGCTGGTGGCAGATATTGACTCTGTGGATGGTGATGATAATCAGGTACTTTTAATGACCTTGCACAGTGCGAAAGGATTGGAATTTCCTTATGTGTACCTTGCGGGGATGGAAGATGGTATCTTTCCAAGCTATATGACAATTACAGCAGATGATCCTACGGAAATTGAAGAAGAACGACGCCTTTGCTATGTGGGAATTACAAGAGCCATGAAGGAACTAACTCTTTCCTGTGCACAGCAGAGAATGATCAGAGGGGAAACACAGTATAATAAGGTGTCCAGATTTATTAAAGAAATTCCAAGAGAATTAGTGGAATTGGGCAGAGAATTTCCAGAGAAAAAGTTAAAAGAAATACCAATGCCAACATCTTATCAGCAGATGAAACAGGCATTTAAGCAACCTGCCTTTATTCCAAAGCAGTTTGAGGTGAAAAAAGCACAGGGACTGGACTATGTAGTAGGTGACACAGTAAAACATATTAAGTTTGGTGCAGGTGTGGTGACAGATATTACAGAAGGCGGCAGAGACTATGAGGTCACTGTGAATTTTGATAAAGTTGGTGTGAAAAAAATGTTTGCATCTTTTGCAAAATTAAAAAAAATTTAATGAGTTTTCAAAATTGAAAAACGCCCCTTGAAAATTTTAAGAAGGGATAGTAAAATTCAGATTACGGTGGTATAATAGAAGAAAAAGTTGAATAAACAGCAGCTTTCAAAAAGATTTTACAACAGCTTGTAAAAAGAGAGGACGGTGCAGTATATGAATCGTATTGAGGATTTAATCACAGCATTACAGAAGAAAGAGGAAGAAAAAAACAAAAATACGGTATTATGGGTATTGGCAATTATTGGTGCAGTAGCAGCAATCGCCGGAATTGCTTATGCAGTTTACCGCTTCTTTACACCGGATTATCTGGAAGATTTTGAAGAAGACTTTGATGATGATTTCGATGACTATTTTGAAGACGAAGATGAGGACGAAGAAGATAAATAGGAAAGAAACAGGAAGCTTCGGGAGACCGGAGCTTCTTTTATGTAATGGAAAATAGAAAGGAATTGTAATTTGAAAAAGGGAGAAATTTACGAAGGAATTATTGAAACAGTAGAGTTCCCAAATAAGGGAAAAGTGCAAGTAGAAGGAAAAACAGTTGTTGTAAAAAATGGCATTCCGGGACAGAAGGTTCGCTTTATGATTAATAAAAAGAAGGGAACACGTCTGGAAGGCAGACGTTTAGAAGTTTTGGATAAATCTCCTTTGGAAGTGAGAGAGCCTGTATGCAGCATTTTTCCTGCCTGTGGAGGCTGTATGTATCAGACAATGTCTTATGAAGAACAGTTAAATATGAAGGCAGCACAGGTCAAAAAGTTAATTGATGAAGCAGTAATCAGAGGCGGACAGGTGGATACAGAAGGCAAACCGGATTATATTTTCGAGGGAATTAAAGGAAGTCCACAGGAATTTGCATATCGAAATAAAATGGAGTTTTCTTTTGGAGATGAATATAAAGACGGCCCCTTATCTTTAGGACTTCATAAAAAGGGAAGTACTTATGATGTGTTAAATGCCTGTGATTGCAAGCTGGTACATGAGGATATGACAAAAATTCTTACCTGTATTTTAGAATATTGCAGGGAAGAAGGATTTTCCTATTACCATAAAATGCAGCACACAGGATTTTTGCGCCATTTACTTTTACGCAGAGGAAATACAACAGGGGAAATTCTGGTAAATTTGGTAACTACAAGCGAAATAGAAACAGATTTTGCAGAGCTGCAAAAACGATTATTAGCATTGCCACTGGAAGGAAAAATTGTAGGTTTCCTGCACATTATCAACAATTCTCTTTCTGACGTGGTAAGAAGTGACGAAACCAGAATTCTTTATGGACAAGACTATTTTTACGAAGAAATTTTAGGATTGAAGTTTAAGATTACGCCATTTTCCTTTTTCCAGCCAAATTCTTATGGGGCAGAGGTGCTTTACAAAACTGCCAGAGAATATATCGGTGATACAAAGGAAATGACAGTGTTTGACCTTTATAGCGGAACCGGTACAATTTCACAGATTATGGCTTCTGTGGCAAAAGAAGTTATCGGTGTGGAGATTGTGGCAGAGGCAGTAAAGGCAGCGGGAGAAAATGCACATTTGAATGGAATTGAAAATTGCAGATTTATTGCAGGGGATGTGCTGAAAGTGCTGGATGATATTCAGGAAAAGCCGGACTTTATTGTATTAGACCCTCCAAGAGATGGAATTCATCCAAAGGCATTGCCGAAGATTATTGATTATGGTGTGGACAAGCTGGTGTATATTTCCTGTAAACCTACAAGTCTGGCAAGGGATTTGGAGATGTTTTTGGGGAGAGGATATCAGGTGGAGAAGGTTTGCTGTGTGGATCAATTTTGTCAGACGGTTCATGTGGAGACGGTATGCCTCTTGGGCAACCGAAATGCAAAGCCGGATACCCATGTAAAACTCAGCGTAGATACCGAAGAACTACAGAGAGTGAAAAACGGAGAAAAAATTTAATACACTGAACTTATAGAAGAGAACTGTTAGTGTGTCAAAGCATTAGCAGTTCTTTTTTTCGTGTAAGGGAGGTGGTGCCGTTGGGCTGCTACATACAAATTCTTGGATGATTCTGCATCCGATATAAGGTCTGTAAATCTTATCTAAAACAAGGCAAATCTAAGGAGACGATATTATGGCATTTAAGAAATTCAGAAAAATGAAAGTATATGAAGCAAGCGGCTACAACTATAAGAGAACTCCATCCATCATCCTTAAGGGAGATTGGCTGAAAGAAACCGGATTTGATGTTGGTGGTCTGATTCAGGTGGAATGTGAGAATGGAAAGTTGATTATTACTCCGAGAGAACCGGAAATGATGGAATATTATGCTCCGTGTGGTCAGTGCATGATGGTAGCGGAAGATTGTAAATGTTATGGCAAGAAAGGGAGAAAGTGATTATGGCAAAGATTATCGTATTGGGTGCTATGAAGGGTGGAGTCGGCAAGTCCGTCTCCACTTACAACTTGGCATATTCATTGAAGAAATTAGGAAAGAATGTTTTGGTAGTAGATTTTGATAGTTCGGCAAATATCACCAGATGCGTGGTAGAGGACATAAAAACTGTTGAAATCAGTATTGGTGACTTGATGATGAATCAGATGGACGAAGAGGAACAGCCAAATCCGGCAGAGTACATTATTAACAGAAATGGAGTTGACTTTATACCATCATTAAAAGTGCTGTCTGCTGTGGATGCAAAACTGAGATTGGAGATGGGAGCAGAGAAGATTCTGGCATGTATTCTGGAGCCGTTGCGAGAAGAATACGATTACATTTTAATTGATACATGCCCATCATTGAATACATTAACAATCAACGCCCTTGCCGCTGTAGATGGAGTTATTATAGTGGCAAATCCCCAGTTCTGGGCAATGGTAGGATTGGAAGACTTCCTGTTGACCGTTAAGAAGATTAAGAGTCGTGTTAATTCAAAATTGGATGTATCTGGCATTCTTTTGACCATGTGTGAAGAGAGTACCAATCTCTGGAAGGTCATTACCGATGAAGTGGCAGAGACATTCCATGGGAAACTTCGTATCTTTGACAGCAAGATTCCAGCTACAGTAAAAGTTGGGGAATCCGTGTATTATGGAGAACCATTGTTGGAATATGCACCGAGAACGAAGGCTTGTAGAGAATATCGGAATTTGGCAAAGGAGTTGATTGAAAATGAAGGCTAATGCACCAAAAAGAAAAGTATTTCAAGACGCAGTGGATTTAATCAGTCCGGAAGTAGCAAATGTTGCCAATAATGGAGAGATGATGATTTCAGTGGAGAAGATAGTAGCATTCCATAATCATCCATTCCGTCTGTATGAGGGAAAACGCCTTGATGATATGGTGGATAGGATAGCATTAAGGAGCATGGAGTTCTTATTCCTGTAATTGTATAGAAAATTGCAGACGGATATGAAATGTTCTCAGGTCATAATCGTTGGAATGCCGCTAAGATTGTGGGGGACAAAGAGATTCCGGCAATCATCAAAGAGAATTTGACTGAAAGAGAATCGTAGGTGTATGTGATAGAAACCAATATATTGCAGCGGTCCTTTGATGACCTCTTGCCATCGGAAAGGGCAGCAGTATTGGCAGAGCGATATGAAAAAGTTATGTGTCAGGGTAGACGAAATGATATTCTGGAAGAGATTGCAATGCTGAATGGTGTGGACGTGCCAGAGACTTGTGGATATGATTTCCACAAGTCAAAGAGCAGAGATTCTATTGGAGAAGATTATGGAATGACCGGACGCAATATTGCAAGGTACATGAGATTGAACCAGACCACGGATCAGATTAAGGAAATGGTAGATGATGGAACAATGGCTATGGTGACAGCGGTGGAATTGTCCTATCTGTCAGAAGAGGAACAGAGGCAGGTGTGTAAGGTTCTGGATGAGCATGGCGGGAAAATAAACAATGCTCAGGCAGTGGAACTACATAAAGAAGCCGGTTTTTTTACAGTGGATAAAGTGAAAGATATTTTGGTGGGAAGCACAAAAGAAAAGCCAGTATCGGATGCAAAGATGTTTGCTCAGATAAAGAAAAAATATTTTAAGGGTAAGTCCACGGAAGAGGTGTTTGGTATTCTGGAGCAGGCATTGACTTCATGGTTTTCTGGAGAGGGGGATGCGGATGTTTGATACAAAACAGTTTGAGAAAATCAATCCCCAGTATTTTAACATTATTATGTTAAGCGAACATGATGTGACGGTACAGTCCAGAAATACTGGGCATTACTGGTACCTACATAATACGGATTATCCGTCAGAAGGGAACTGCGTGATATTTCATAAACATAAAGAACCACATCCGTATCATCTTCATGGGGGAGCAGAAACATTGCTACAGGCGGTACAGCGTATTATGAGGCATGATGAGTGGCAGATAAATGGAAGAAAGTGAATAAAAGATAAAAGGGGCATTATCTGTGCTCCTTTTTACATTTTAGAAGAAAAAGGATGCATAATATGATTATCAAAGTATAAAAATGTAAAACAAAGGTATAAATTTTTGTACCTGTATGATATACTAAAAAGTAAATACATACTTGTATGTTGCAACGGAAAAAATTGGATGAAAATGTTGAGGTTATATATGGCAGTATCATATAACAAATTATGGAAATTATTGATAGACAAAAATATGAATAAGGTGAAATTATGTGACCAGGCGAAAATAAGCAAAGGTACCATGGCGAAAATGACCAATAATGAACCGGTTACATTGACTATTATCGAAAAGATATGTAAAGAATTGGATTGTGATATTAGCGATGTGGTAGAAATAACAAAAGAGAAGTAATACAAGGGAGTGCAATACCATGAATAATACATTAATTGATAAGAAAGTGGAATATTGGGAAAATCAGCTTTTGGATTTAAGTAAGCGAAATAAGATGCTTTCTTATCGTGAAACTAAAAGAGCAACACTCAAAATTACAGAACCTAGTTTTAATGATTTATTCACTAGGGTTGCAATTAACGAGGAAGAGCTGACTTTTCAGAAGCCAATAGATAAAGATTCGGATATCAGAATTTATTCAATTCTTTCATTATTAGACACATTATCAGCACCTGTAGAAGTGAATGTTGGTGATATAAAAACAGAAGGCACAGTTGCGGAAGCGAAAAAGACATTAAAGAATTTACGCGCAAAATCAAAATTATCATTAGATGAGCAGGGAACCAATATTCTTTATCTAGTATTTGGCTTTGTGGAATGGAGAGAAAAAAGTACAAAGGATGAGTGGAGAAAATCTCCATTAATTCTTGTGCCCGTATCTATTCTTTTGGAATCCTTAAATTCGCCATATGTATTAAAAAAATATGAAGATGATATTGTTGTTAATCCTACGCTAGCATATATGTTTTCTCGTGATTATGGTATCGAATTGCCATCATTTGATCTTGATGAAGATACATTGGAAAGCTTTATGGAAAAAATGGAGTCATTGGTAGATAAAAGAGGATGGAAAGTATTAAGAGAATGCAGTATTGGATTGGTTTCGTTCTTGAAAATCAATATGTACAATGATTTGATTAATCATGAAGAAGCTTTGAAAAATAATCCAATAATTAGAGCTTTTGCAGGAGAAAAAAATGAAATAAATTCTGTTGCAGGAGAACAATTTGTTTTTGATCATGATGCAACGAAAGCAATGGATACCTTTATGGTTGTAGATGCGGATTCCAGCCAGCAAGATGCTATTATGTTGGCAAAAAATGGAATTAGTTTTGTAATGCAAGGACCACCAGGTACAGGAAAAAGTCAGACTATCACAAATATTATTGCACAAGGACTTGCAGACGGTAAAAAAATTCTTTTTGTGTCTGAAAAAATGGCAGCGTTGGAAGTGGTTTATAAAAGATTAACGGAAGTTCATCTGGCAGATTTTTGTTTACCATTACACAGCCATAAGGCAGACAAAAAGAGTGTTTTAGAAGATTTGGGAAAGAATCTTAATTTAAAACATATAAAAGTTAAGGACGAAGAAATTGCAAAACTTACAGAATTGGATGTGTTAAAAGAATATCTTAAGGGGTATGTACATGATATTCATAAAACCATCATGCCATTAGAAATGAGTCCTTACGAGGTATATGGTGAAATTGTAAGTATGGCAGAATTGCCAGATATTCCAGTAACATTAGATAATATAGATAATTTATCAAAGGATCAAGTTAACAGATTATGCTTGTTGGCGACAAACTTTGATAACGCAAAAAATGTTTTAGGTCCTAAGTGGTATAAAAATCCTTGGCAAGGAATTACTATTGATTATCTTGAAGTGGGTGAAAAACGAGAGTTACAAGAAAAGCTGGAAACAGGAGTAAGAAGTATAAGAAATTCCATGGAGGTTTTGTTGAAAGGCAAAACTTTGTCAGATGTGGTCACTTTAAACAATATTGACAAGTATACAGAACTTGCAGGGCAGGCAAGTGTTTGCTGTATGGTTTCGGCTGATTGGTTCATTAGGAAGTTAGACCAGGAAGAAAAATACGTAGAAGAACAAAAACAAAATAAAGAATTGATTCATAAATTAAAAAATGAATTGATGGCTCGATATGACAAAGACTATTTTGTTTTAGATGGAAATGCCATATTGGAGAGATTAAACAGTGTTGTTCCAGCTATTATAAATCAGGGATTTGATAATATATCGGCAAGTGAATTGTATGAGAAACGACAAGAATATTATGATTATTTACAGGAACTTGTTGCAGATTTGGTTCTGTTGAGAGATACATATAAGATTCTTGTCGGCGAATATGGGCTAACTGGAACTGATACAGTAGCTACGTTGAGCAGTTATTTGGAATTGTGTGAGATAATGCTGAAGAAAAGGAATTATACTCGCTATTATTTCCAGATTGAAGAATTAAAAAGAATTAAGCAGTTGGTAGATGAATTGCCAGCTTTATTTGCCGACCTTGCAAAACGAAAAGAAGTAATTGTAGAGAAATATGATGAAAGAGTATTGGTAAATACCGATGTAAAACAGAATCTGACAATACTAAGTGATGAAAAGAACTATATAGAAGAAACTGAACTAAAAAGCATTCCTGAGAAAGAACAGATTGGAGAAATAATTGAAAACGCCACTGGTTTAGTAAAAAAAGTAGAAGAGTCATTACAATCAGAAACAATTGCTGCGTTTGTTGATTTGTATAAGATTAAACAACCAAAAACTATTGTGGAAATAAAAAGAAATATTAGTGCTGTAAGTAGTGTTTTGGAAAAACGACCATATGTTGAAAAATGGATTGATGAAACATTTTTGCAACAGGCGATTAACATTTTAAAAGAGTCTGTTCAGAATCATTCAGAGATTATTGAAGCTCAAAACAGCCTTAGAGACTTTTATAATAATTCGGCACTGATATTAGACTTTGATAAAGTTTCTGAAGAGACTATAGAAATTTTAGAAAAATTACAGCAATCATTTAGTGAGCTTGAAAAATTAGTTGCTAATTATGATAGCGAGGCTGCTTATACTTTATTGCATGAGATAACAAATAATAGGAGCATATTATTAGCAGCTAAAGAAACAATCTGTTCTGAAAAGAATAAGTATCATATATTGGATACGTTATCTAATGAAAGTCTGTTAGACATTTTAGAAGAATATCATGATAAATTGATTGAATGTAGACCATTGGAGAAGTGGGCAAGTAGCATTGATAAAATTAAAAAGCTGTTGAATCAACAGATTGAGAAAAGTAATATTTTAAAAGATTTGCATGAGAAGATTATTTCTAAATGCGAAATTACAGTGTTTGATTTGGAATATGGTCCAATATTAGATCGGTTTAAATCAGAATATACAAACTTCTTTAAAATATTCAAATCATCTTATAGAGACGACGTGAAGAAGATTAGGGTTGTATATAAAGAAGTTCGCAAAAAAATTCCTGATGAAGAGATTGTAGAGTTATTACAGTCACTAAAAGCATATCATGAGGCTATGGATACTTATATGCAATCGGCAACAGCTGTGGAACTTTTGTTAGGAATCTCTAAATTTGATATGTGGTTTGATTGGGGAGCTACATTAGAGAGAGTTGTAACATTCGAAGAAGTTGGAAAGAATTTTGCAAATCTTTCTTCTTTACATGCGTTCTTAATCGAAGGCGCATTAGATCGCATGAACAAGGAACTACATACATATCAAAATATGGTGCAATGGTTCAGAGATAATAAAGGAAAAGAATATTTTGGAGAATTGTATAAAGATATTGATACTGAAGAAAGTATTATTGAAGAGAAGTTACAGCTTATCAGAGAATTAAGTACAGTTTTTGTGTCTGATGAAAAATTAAAACAATTTTTAGAGAACGATATGCGTAATCAGTCGTTATTGATGGCTATGACTAATGTCACAACTATTCTTAATAAACGAGAATGGTTTATTAATCATGCAGAAAACATTAACACTTTGTTAGGAAGTATATATTGTGAAAAAAATATTGCTTGGGATGAAATTGAACGTAATATCCAGAATTTTGAAAACATCATTTCTGTTTTTGGTAAAGAGAGTGGAAGCAAAATTTTGAAAGATACAGAGTTTCATACAACATTTTGGGGTGAAGTATATGATAAGTTGATGAATTGTATGGAATTACAAAAATGTTATTGTGTTACATACAATAAAGAATCCTTGCCGGAAAAAATAGAGGAGCAGGATATTGAAGAGGTGATAGAAAATATTCATGGCCTTATTAATTCTCTTAACAATGTTAATTGTGTATACGAGAGAATCGAAGCATGGCGACTGGACAAATCAGTTGTGGAATCTATAGAATCAGCAATTGATGAATTGAAAGCAATTGTTGATTATCAAGATTTGTTTAATCCCTATCAGAACAATCAAGAAACGTATATAGAATTATTAGGATCGGATTATGCTCATGACAAAACCAAGTGGGATGTGTTAAATGAAAATATAAAAAATGCGGAGTGTGTACTTGAATTAGTTAAATATGATGTGAGTAGCCAATTACAAAATGCATTGTTAACAGGAAAGAGAAGTTACAGCGAAGCTCAACTAAAAGAATTGCACGATACAATTGTAAAAGTCGGAAGACTGGAAGAAAAGTGTCCGCTGATTGCAAAAAATCTCATATTAGAAAATAAAATCAAAATAATTACCCAGGTTATTGCCGACTTGAAGGAATATATAAAAATATGTTCAACATTAGCCGGTAACAGTTTTTCTGAATACAATTACGAAGAACTAAGTAATGATATTGGCACATTGGCAAAATTACAATATACAGAAAACATATATAAAAAGCAGATAGATAATGCTACAGGTAAATTTCATATGTTCAATCTTAATTATGATACAGATTGGAACAGTATTGATGATGTTTTACGAAGCATAAAAAATGTTAAAAGATTAATTGTTGTTTATAACATTGATCAAGAAGTTGCTGATTTTGTAACAAGAAAAGATTCAAGCAAATCTGTGGAAGAAATGAAAATAGCTTTAGAAAAAGTAAACCATTACAGAGAGATGTTGATGGGATTAATTAGTATGTTTGAAAACAAAGAAAAGCTTTGTGATATTCCATTGCATAAATTGTGTAATAAGTTTGAAAATTGTTTGGAACAATTTTCAACTATGGATTCATGGATTGATTTCAGAGATTGTCGTGAACAGTGTAAAGCAAATGGATTAGGCACATTTGCGACAGCGGCAGAAGATATTGTGTATCCAAATGGTATGTTGAACAAAGTGTTGTTAAAGAGTATTTATTATGTATGGTTTGCAAAAGTATGTGCAGGAATTGATTCTGTAGCAAAATTTAAAGTACGTGTACAGAATAGTAGAGTGGAAAATTTCAGAGAATTAGACGGTCATCAGTTACCTGTAGCACAGATGAGAATTAGGGAGCGATTAATCAATGGCATGCCAAGTAGAAGCAATTTTAGTCATGCTACAGATGAAATGTCGTTATTGATGCATGAATTAGGTAAGAAACGTAAAATTATGCCTTTACGTAAATTGTTTAGGACAATTCCTAATTTACTTCTGAAGTTAAAACCATGTTTAATGATGTCTCCACTGTCTGTATCATATTTCTTAGAGGCTGATACGTACAAGTTTGATATGGTAATTTTTGACGAAGCATCACAGATTTTTCCACAAGATGCCATTGGTGCAATTTTTAGAGGAGCGCAGGTTATTATTGCAGGAGATAGTAAGCAGTTACCACCGACGAACTTCTTTGCTGCAAGTACAAGTAACACGGATTCTGATTATGATGTCGATGATGAAGTAGAAGAGATTATTTCGGATTCTATTTTGGAGGAAGCAACTAGCAGTTTACCAAATCGTTCGTTATTATGGCATTATCGTAGTAGGAATGAGGATTTGATTTCTTTTTCAAATCAAGAAATTTATCAAAATAATCTTATTACATTTCCTAGTAGCGTAAATAAAGTTGCTGATTTAGGTGTTGAATACATTTATGTGGAAAATGGTGTATATGAAAATCGATGTAATAAAAAAGAAGCGGAAAGATGTGTGGCATTAATTGAAGAGCACATAAAGAAACATCCAAACAGATCACTAGGAATAATTGCATTTAGTGAAAGTCAACAAAGTGCAATAGAGGAAGCTTTAAATGATTTCAGATTAAGAAATAAAAAATACGAATCATTTTTTGATGAAAAAAAGGAAGATGCTTTCTTTATCAAAAATCTTGAAAATGTACAGGGTGATGAAAGGGATACTATTATTTTTTCTATTTGTTATGGAAAAAATGCACAAGGTCGTATGTATATGAGATTTGGACCCTTAGGCTATCAGGGTGGTGAAAGACGTCTGAATGTTGCTATTACTCGTGCAAAACATAATGTAAAATTGGTAGGATCTATACTTCCAGAAGATATTGATTTGAATAAAACGAAATCTGATGGTGTAAAAATATTACGATCTTATATTCGATTTGCAATGGAAGGTAGTAATATGTTAAGCAAACCGAAAAAACAAAATCAATTGTACGAAGTCGATACATTTAGCCAATATGTAGGTGAATTTCTGGAAAAACGTGGATTTAAAATAAAAATGAATGTAGGAAATTCAGACTATACCGTGGATATAGCAGTTGAACATCCGAAGCGGGAAGGTTGCTATTTTGCGGGTGTTGAATGTGATGGAAATTCATATTATATGGCGCGGACTGTACGAGATAGAGATCATTTAAGAACTGCAGTTTTAGAACAAATGGGATGGAAAATGTACCGTGTATGGTCAACAGAATGGATTCGTAATCCGGAAAATGAGCAAAGACGTTTAGTGGAATTCTTGGGAGAGGCAATAAATTCATATGAAATTGTCGAAGAAAGAAAACCAGTAGAAATTAATTCTCATGATGAGGTTAAAGATGTTGTTGACGAAGTGAAAGTGGAGCCAGTATTCAATAGAGTCAACACAAATACCCCATATGGATTGCCATTGTACGAAATTGGTCATTGGTATAATGTAAAGAAAAATCGTGCTCAAGACAATTTATCTCGCTTGGCGGACATGATTCATGAGGTGGTAAGGGTTGAACAACCATTACATATGGAACTTTTATACCGTAGACTTGCGGGGGCATTTGGTAATGAAAAAGCGACAGCACCAATCAAGAGAACTGTTGATGAAGCAATTAAGCAAAGGATGCAGGGAGAAGTGAGAATTGAAAATGATTTTATTACTCTGACATCTTTTAGAAATGTGATTGCAAGAAGATCAAGTGCAGGTTCACCGGATAGAAATATTGAGCATATCTCTAGAGATGAAATAGTTGAAGTAATGAAAAAAGTATTATATGGAGCTTACGGTATGGAAAGAAATACTTTAATTTTTGAAACGGCAAGAGTTTTTGGATTTGTGCGTACAGGAGTAAACATTAGATGTTCTATGAATGAAGCTATTGATTATTTGGAAAAGCAGAATGTTGTAAGAATATCTGATGACAAAATCCAACTTGTGGAGGGTTAATAATGGGAAAAGAAACAGTAATTAACCGAAATGTAGCAAATAACAAAGGAAATGCTACGGTAATCAATCACAATTTAAACAGTGAAAATAATAGTTCTACCGTTATTAACAAAAATCTTCAAAATGGTGGAAATGTTACATCAATTAATTCTAATGTACAGGCGGGTGAAAAAATAACAAAAGGTACATTGTTATGTAATAAGTACCAGGTTATTAAGCGTTTATCTGCAAATACTGGAGAAGCTGATTTATATGTTTGCACCTACGAAGGGATGAATTATGTTGCCAAGGTATATCGAAGACAAATGGCCATCAAACAGGGTATAACGGAAAAACTTAAAAAGATTAACTCGCCTTTTGTCGCTCGTTTATATGAATGTGGGAAGCATAATAATCGTACTGTGGAGATTTTGCCATATTACAGATATGGCAGTTTACAAGGAAGAAAGTTTGAATACACTCAATTGCGCTCGACAGTTATTCCGTGCTTAAATGAAGGATTGAAATTGTTACATGATAATGGAATTATTCATAAAGATTTGAAACCATCCAATATAATGATTACTGAAAATCGAAAAGGTGTTGCAATTATCGATTTCGGTATTAGTTCTATGGTTGATGAAGGGAATACCATTGTAGTAACGCAAACAGGAATGACTCCAGAGTATTCTGCACCTGAAACATATAAAAATTTATTCTTGAATGAATCAGATTATTTTTCTTTTGGTATAACATTATACGAGCTGTATTGTGGAAAAACTCCTTATAGTAATATGTCCCCAGAGGAGATAGAGCAGTATGCATTTGTGCAGCATATTCCGTTCCCAAAGGACATGCCACAGGAATTACAGGATTTGATTACAGGATTGACATATCATGATATTTCAAACAGAAAAAAGAAGGATAATCCGAATCGACGTTGGGGATATGACGAAGTAAAGAAATGGTTGTCAGGAATCCAGATGACAATACCTGGTACAGGCGTTGAAATGGAAAAAGTAAAACCATATGAATTTTTGGGAAAAACCTATACTGAGCGTTCAGCATTAGTGCGTGCATTAGTAGAAAATTGGGAAGCTGGAAAAAAGCAATTATTCCGAGGAAATCTTTCAAATTATTTCAGATTGTATGACAAAGAAGCAGAAATGATATGTCGAGAAGCAGAGAGTGAGGCTACCAGGATTAATGGAAAGGATGATTTGATTTTCTGCAAAACTATGTATACATTAAATAAAAAATCAAGAGATTTTGTGTGGAAAGGTAAGATATATGCAGGACTTCCAGCATTAGGACGCGATCTTTTAGAGCATTTGTGGAATAAAAACAATGAAATGAATACATATATGGACAGCGTTTTAAAAGAAGGTATGTTGAGTTATTATGTGACATTGTTTGATCCAAAGAATGAAAAGTCGCTTAGCGCAGTTAAAAGTTTGGAGTCTAATTATAGAGCGTATAAAAATTCTAGGGACCGTGAAATGAGTTTATATATGACTGCCTATATGCTTTCAGGTCAAAAATTAATGCGAATTAATGAGGTCGATTTTAGAACTATAGGAGAAATGATAAGTTATATGAAACGCTTAGTAGATAAATCGTTTGAAGAATTTACAGAGTTTTGTCATGGATTAATTGACTATGAAGGACGATTGAATCTTCAATTCGAAAGTTGGCTTATAGCATTAGGAAAAAGGGAAGATATTGCAAAATGGCAGGAAAATATGCAAGCCAATCATTGACAGTAGTTATGTAATGGTATATTCAGGATCAAATGAAAATGAGGGTGAGTGTTATGAGTGGACCAAAAACATCAAGGTATACGCTAACAGCAGAACAACGCCGTATTATTATGGAACAAAGAAGAATTCAACTGGAAACGGAACTTCTACAGAATAAAATTTCGGAAGTGCATAGTAATATAAGTAGAAGAATTTCAGTATTAGATTCTAAATTAGAAGAGATGGAATCAGTTTTAAAAGAAGTTGGCGAAGATTTCGAACTATTTGACAATTTGAAAAGTTTAAGAAATCAGGCGATGGAAATTGCTGTTGAATCAAATAGTGTTGTAAAACAAACGAATCTGGAAGTATTAAGAAAGACTTCGGGCAAACTACAACGGATATATGTAAAATTGCAAGATGAATCTAATAGGGTATTTTCGGTATATTCAAAAAAAGAGGAAGAGTATCGAGCGAGTATCGAGAAAACTATAGATGACGGATTTGAAACATCATTTTTCGATTTGGGTATTCAAAAGGAAGAGCAAGATAATGGTTGTAGAGATAAGGTTGAGAATACTTTAGAAAAAATTTTGGTGATGCATTTATCGGATGATTTAAAAAGAAAGTATGAGCAAATCGAAAAGAAAGTATCTGAAATTGATGATGTTGATTTTTTGACTAATTACTATTCAGTTACAATTCAACCATTTATGAAAGAGTGTTTAGACTCCGATAGATTATATCAGCAAATAGGAGAAGAGTTCGAACTGCTTAAAGAAACCTATATGTTATTATGTGAAAAAGCTGCTATTAAACCTGATGATATTTCATATTCTTATTCTGGCATAGAGATATTAAAAAGTAAAATTAATGAATTGGAAGAGCAGGCATTACAGCAAGAAGAGGAAATTTACATTAATGAATGTATTGATGAGACCATGCGTGAAATGGGGTATGATTTGATTGGAGAAAGGCATATCCAGAAGAAAAATGGTAGTAAGTTTACGAAAGAGCTATATTTGTTTGAAGAAGGTACTGCTGTAAATGTAATATATACAAGCAATGGTCAAATTACAATGGAATTAGGCGGAATCGATGAGACGGATCGCATTCCAACGGAAGAAGAGTGTATACAATTGACACAGAATATGAGGAACTTTTGTGATGATTATTATGAAATTGAAAAACATCTCAGAAAAAAGGGCGTAATAACAAAACGAATCTCCATTCTCCCGGTGGAAGAGCAATTTGCTCAGATTATTAATGTTGCTGATTATGAAATGAATAAAGAAGTTTCTTCATTTGAAGTAAGAAGCAATAGGCGTAAGAATGCGACAAATAAAGTATTGCATAAAGAGGTATAAGCATGGAAAAATATAAGGTTTGTCCGACATGTGGTGTGCATAATCCACCAACAAAATTAGAATGTATTGAATGTGAAACAGATCTGTCCGGAGTTCGTGTCATTGATGCGGCTATTGAGAAAGCAGAACAAGAAAGCAGTAATAATGAATGTAGTGCTGCCATAAGTCAAAATAGTAAGATGATTCGTATTTGTGATTGTGGAGCTAAAAATGTAGCTCAGGCAAGAAAATGTAAGGAATGTGGCGAAGATATATCTATGAATCCAATAATGCAGGATTGTGATGAAGAAGAGAAATATATTTTAACTTCCATAGATGAAGAATATGTGTATGAGATTAATACAGAGAATATCATTGTTGGTCGAGAACATGATATGAAAGAGTATTTGGATAAAAAACCATATGTCAGTAGAAAACATGCAGAAGTACTTCTAAAGGATGGAAAATTGTTTATAAAAAATTATAGCAATACCAATTTTACATTTGTAAATAACGTGAAGATAAGTAGTGAGGAGTTCTTAGAACTGCATGATGGAGATGAAATAGGACTTGGTGGTAATAGTCAAGATGGAGAGAGACAACAAGATGCTGCTTATTTTATTGTAAGGATGAGTTAATGTATATAGCAAGAATATTATATCCGGTTCGTGTACTCGGTCCGGGAAAAAGAGTTGGTATATGGTTTGCTGGATGTAAGCATAGATGTAAAGGCTGTAGTAATCCAGAGTTATGGGAGTTCGAGGAAAAATACCGAACATCTATAGAAGTTATTATGCGTCTTATTAATAGCATTGGAGAAAAAGATGAAATTGAGGGATTTACCATCACTGGAGGAGATCCATTTGAACAGCCAGATTCGTTAAATATTTTATTGGATGAAATTAGAAAAATCAATGATGATATAATTGTATATACAGGGTATGAATTTAAGGAATTGCCTACAAGCATTGTGACAAAGACGGCGGTTATTATTGATGGGAAATATATTGAGGAACAAAATCATGAAATTGTTTTAAAAGGTTCTGATAATCAAAATATTATTATAGTGGACAATAAATATCAGAACAAATATGAACAGTATCTTCAGGTTGCTAAAAATGAGATACAAAACTTTGTGACTGGTAATAGTGTAATATCCGTAGGAATACATAAACCAGGATTTGACGCTGAGTTAAAAAAGCGTATTAAAACGAAAGGATTGGAGGAAGCGTAATGAGTGATTTTATACCAAAATGGCATAGGGAATTGGAAATATTCGATAAAATTAAACCTATTATCATTTTAGAAGGGAATATTTTGGATAAATATCAGTATCCTTTAGATGGTAGTATGCCTAAGGGAAGCATTCTCCGCCTGGTTGAATATCTTCACTACTATTTTAAGGATACTGGATATCAAAACATTGCTTTTTTTGATAGTATCCGTGGGTTTTATAATAATTGTGAAGATAGATATATTCAGAATTTTGCGAAATTAATTGGGGAAAATTTAGAAGAACAACATATACGTGCTGATTTCAAAGGCAGAAACGGAACGGCATCAGATTGTATAAGAAGAGCAATATCGCAAGGAAAAGAAGCTACAGTTGTAGTGATGGACTTTGCTTCGCGTTATATCGTATCTCCAAGCATGATGGAGCAGTCTGAAATTGATAGTTTTACAGTATTATTGCAAGCCTCAATGGAAGGAAAAGATGTTAGAACTGACAATGGCATTTTGAAAAATTTAGTTATTATGTTAGTGAATAAAATTAACGACTTACCGGCATGGTTCTATTTAGATAATCCAAATGTTAAAACGATATTACTGAAAACGCCATCGAAAGAAGAGCGTGAACAGTTAGTAAAAGGAGATAATTTTTCCAGTTTCTTTTCTAGTGATATTTATAGAGATGAAAATCCATATTTTGAAAAGCATCCAGAAGAACTGGATAAAATTCAAGATAAGTTTGTAGGGCAGACAGAAGGATTTACATTTACTGAATTAAACGGATTAAGAAGATTATCAAAAAATCAAAGAATTCATATGAAGAATATGTGTGATGTAATTGATTTGTACAAATTTGGAATTAAGGAAAATCCATGGAATTCTTTAGATTACCAAGAGATGAAGAATGCGCATGAAGATTTCCGTGCAAGAGTCAAAGGACAAGATATTGCTATTACAAAAACATTGGACGTAATAAAAAGAGCTATGACAGGAATGTCGGGATTACAATCTTCTTCTGGAACTAAACCTAAAGGAGTATTATTTTTTGCGGGTCCAACAGGTACTGGTAAAACAGAAACAGCGAAGACACTTGCAGAGAAACTTTTTGGAGATGAACGTAGCTGCATCCGTTTTGATATGAGTGAGTATGGACAATCTCATAGTGATCAAAAACTTTTAGGAGCTCCTCCAGGGTATATTGGATATGAATCAGGAGGACAGCTTACTAATGCGGTGAAAAATAATCCATTTTCCATCTTGTTGTTTGATGAAATAGAAAAAGCACACCCTTCTATTTTGGATAAATTCTTGCAGATTCTGGAAGATGGAAGAATGACAGATGGGCAAGGCAATACAGTATATTTTTCGGAAACAATCATCATATTTACAAGTAATTTAGGAATATATGAAATGAATAGTATGGGAGACCGTGTTCAAAAAGTAACATATGATATGACATATGAGGAAGTTCAGAAAAATGTGCGAAAAGGTATTGAAAACTATTTTAAACTTCAGTTAGGCAGACCAGAAATATTGAACCGAATCGGTGAAAATATAGTTGTGTTTGATTTTATTCGCCCAGATGTTGCTGTTCAGATTCTGCAGACACAGTTAAATAAAATAATTAAAAACTTAGAATTAGAGAAAAATATTTCGATTACGATCTCAGAGACGGCAATGGAAACATTAAAAGAAAAAGCGCTGGGAAATTTAGATAATGGTGGACGTGGTGTTGGAAATATTGTGGAAAGTCTATTTATTAACCCATTATCCAGATATTTATTTGATAATGAGTTATTCTCTGATGTTTCATTAACAATTAATGAAATTAATGCAGAAAGTATGCCATATTTATTAACATGTTCGAAGGGTGAAGTATGAAAATAACAATATCAGTAAAAAGAGGAATACATAAAATAACATGCGATGATTCAGCAGCAGTAGACAATATTATATGTAATGATAATAAGTGTTCTGTAGATAAAGGAGAATGCTATTTCGTGGGTGTTGCCGATGGCGTAGGTGGAAATGCTGGAGGGAAAGAGGCGAGCTTGTATTTGTTGGAACAAATATGTGAAAGCGCACATAACACAGGTGATATAGAAGACGTACGCTGTTTTTTTGAGGAAATGAATGGAAAATTATTAACATATGCGGATTCATTAAAAGATAAAAAAGAAATGGCAACAACACTCACAGGTCTTCTTTTTACTAATAATACCATTTATTTGATTCAGTCAGGCAATACTCGTCTCTATTCATTGCAGGGAAACTATTTAAAGCAGATGACAGTAGACCAGACAACGTACCAAAGATTAATCTGTAGAGGGGATTTTGAAGTAGCAGAATGTTGCAATAAAAATGAAATTTATGGATGCTTTGGCGGTGGAGATGAAAAGTTTGTCAAATCACTTAGAATAGAGTCTGTTTTTCAGGACAGTTTTCCACGAGTTGTGCTTATTACATCAGATGGTGTTCATGAATATGTGAGTATAGACGATATGGAAGATATAATAAATGCAGAGATTGAAGATACGGAGATTGCAGAATCATTAGTATGTTTGGCAGAAAAGAATGGTTCTCCAGATGATAAAACAGTTCTAATAATACGAAAAGACTGCTAAGCAGTAAGGAAGGGATTTGAGAAAAAGTGATTGTAAATGTAGAATTTTTTGATGAGAACCCAATAGAGAATGTTGTTACGAGTTTAAACTACAAAGTTGATAAAACACTCTTTTTTGGATACGAAAGTATGTTGGAAGAAAATAAGCGATGTGTAGAGAAGTTCCTGAAAGAAATATGTGGTGTTCAAGAAGTAGAATTTTGCATCGTGGATGATGTTGATCTTGCAGGAATCATGGATACTATTTCAAATGTGGTAAATCATGATTTAGAATTAGGGCATAGAGTCTTTTTTGATTTGACGGGTGGAGAAAGTTTGCCATTAGTTGCTTTTGGTATCATTTCGAAGGAACTCATGGCTCCGATGCATATGTATGACATACAAGGCAATAAAATGTACGAATATGGATATGAAGGAAGTCCGTTATTAAGTGAACTTGCGGAATATGATCCGATTTCATTAAATCTTGATGGATTTATTTCGTTATATGGTGGGACGATAAATTATCGTATGCATAAGAATTTTAAAGACACATGGAGCGACGAAGACATTAAAGATGTTGTAGATATGTGGAATTTATCTAGAAATTATAAGACAAAATGGGTTCATTATTCAGCTTTGCTTAGAAAGTTTATGCCAGATGACCGATTGAATGTACAGGTAGAAGCAAAACAGTTTTTAACAGAAATTAATAAAAATAAAATGCTAGGAAGTATTGCGACATTCAATCAATTTCTCGATGCATGCGAAAGTGCAGGCTTCTTAAAATATGTTTGCCATGAAAATGGTGTTTATAGTTATACATATAAAAATGAATCGATTAAAAACTATTTCTGGGATAGTGGAAGCATTCTAGAGATGTATGCATTTTTAAAAGAATCTCATGAAAATGTATCTAATGATTGTAGAGTAGGTGTGCATATTGATTGGGATGGCGTGATTCATAATATGCCAGGAAAAGATGTATTGAACGAAATTGATATAATGTCGATAAATAATAATTTGCCTACTTTCATTTCATGTAAAATTGGTAATGTGGATCAAATGGCATTTTATGAATTAGAAACAGTTGCTAATCGTTTTGGTGGAAAATACGCGAAAAAAGTTTTGATTGTTGCTAAAGATGTTGCGCATGGACATTTACTAAGAGCTGAAGAAATGGGAATTGAAGTTAGAAGAATCAATAATATTTCAACAAAAGATTTTATATAAACTTTATATTTGATTTTTGATTATCCCTATAAATATTACACTTTCAAGCATT